>Ga0335085_10000174_pt1 | contig 205761 bp, 169 predicted proteins | sample Lox_Sample_45_FD_206712 | JGI IMG/M metagenome (GOLD analysis project Ga0335085, IMG submission 206712) | Soil microbial communities from Loxahatchee National Wildlife Refuge, Florida, United States - Lox_Sample_4.5 | ecosystem: Environmental > Terrestrial > Soil > Wetlands | place: USA... | reverse complement strand
AAATCGCTCAACCAGAGTGCGGATGGAAGGGTGGCGACAGTGCCGACTCGGCGGAGAAAAACCTACCTGGGGAATAGGAATGGGGGAAGATCCTTCTTGACTACGACCGGCCTTCTCATGGAAGGCGGTTAAACGTGAAGCCAATAGCCGAGAACTGCGCCCGCTGTTGTAAAAGCCCAGTATTTATCTCTTGGGCTGTATCGATTTCCAACAGCTATGATCATGCTGCTTATTAAGATCACGCAGCTGCCGATCGTCTTAATGACAATCTGGACGGTCCTCGCCGGCCCGGTGACATCGGCGGTTATAACGCCGAATGTCAGGAGCATTAGCACGCAGAATACAAAGACATACTTCGGAAAGTATTTCATGGCTCGGCGTCGTCCTCCACCAACTTCGCAGCCAAGTGCCAAATGCCGCTATTGCTGTACCGCCTGAATGGCCCGCGGATGCACTTGTTCGTTCTGAATCTGCGACGCGTCCCAGCCTCCGCCGAGAGCTTTGATGAGCGCAACCTCGGTCACCATCTGCTGGCCGAGCAGTTGCGTGGCAAGACGCTGGTTGGTTAGCAGTTGACTCTGTGCGGTGATGACATCCAGATATGTGGTCACGCCGCCCACGTATCGGTTGTTGGCAAGCTCCAGCGCGCGCCGTGCATCGGCTACCGCGGTGTTCTGGGTCGCGGCCGCCTGCGAAAGCTCATCCAAGCCCGACAATCCGTCCTCGACCTGCTGGAACGCAACCAGCACCGTCTCGCGATAGTTCGCTACCGTCTCATCGTAAGTGTGCCTGGTGTACGCCAGGTTGGCGCGATTGCGTCCGCCGTTGAAGACCGGCTGAAGCAGGTCGCCGCCCAGCGACCAGATCGCGCTTGGTGCGCTGATCAGGCTGCCGATGTTGGTGCTCTGAAATCCACCCAGGCCCGATAGCGTTAGCTGCGGGTAAAACGCCGACTTGGCAACTCCCACCAGCGCGTTCTCGTAGGCCATTTGCCGTTCGGCAGCGGCAACGTCGGGACGCCGCTCCAGCAAATCTGAGGGCACGCCAAGCGGCACAGGCACGGGCGCCAGGGTCAGCGGCCGCACCGGAACCGTGAAGCTTGAAGCTGGCGTTCCCGTCAGCACGGCGATGGCATGTTCGAATTGCTCGCGCTGCTGCTGCACCAGATAAAGCTGCGCTTTCGTCGAGTCGAGCAACGTCTGCTGCTGCGCCAGGTCCAGGCCCGATGCGACGCCGCCCGAGTGCCGATACTCCACCAGTTGCAGCCCCTTCTGCTGAATCGCGACCGACTCCTGCACTACCTGCGTTTCAGCATCCAGCTCACGCAGGCTGAAGTAGTCGGCAGCGAGTTCCGCAGTTAGCACCAGGTTCACGTTGTACAACTGCGCAGCCGTACCCTGAAGATTAGCGTTGGAAGCTTCCAGATTGCGGCGATAGCGCCCAAACAGGTCCGGCTCGTAGTTCAACGTGAACGGGATTGAGTAAGTGCTCTGGGTCAGCGGGCCGATGACCGTAAGAACCTCGGGGCGATTTCCCGAGTACCGGCTCCGAGAGGCGCTGGGATCGACGTTGCCCTGCGGGAAAAACGCTGCGGTGGCTACGCGCGCCAGCGAGCGCGCCTCTTCGAGCCGGTCTTTCGCCGCCAGGAGCGACTGGTTCGCCGCCAGCAACTGCTGTTCGTAGGTGTTCAGCTCGGCGTCGTTGAACGCCTCCCACCACGCGCCTTTGGGCAGGCTGTCTTTGGGAGCGGCCACGCGCCATGGCGCCTGGGTCTTGTAGGCCTCCGGGGCAGGCGCGGGAGGACGCTGGTAGTTCGGCCCGACTTTGCAGCCAGCCAGAAGGACGACAGCGGCAACTCCGGCTAGAAGCTGCATGCGCGAAAAGAATTGTCGACGGTGGAAGGGCAGGGCTTTAGCCCTGCCAGAGAACACACACCAGGATGCAGGCTTCAGCCCCGGGCCACGGCTAAAGCCACCGGCCAATCTCGCCGGGCTGAAGCCCAGCGCTTCCGCCCGTGCTTTCACGACTTCTGGCCTTCCTGACCCTGGCGCTCGGGAGCGACGTTCACCTTCTCCCCGTTCTCGATCGAATCCGAAGGATTCACAACGATGCGATCGTTCTCGTCGACGCCGCCGACGATCTCCAGCGTGTTTCCGTAGTCGCGGCCGATGCTGATGTGCCGCAGCTCCACTTTATTGTCGGGCCCGACAACTGCGACCTGCGGGCCTTCGCGGCGAAACAGCATCGCGTTCTGCGGGATGGTCACCTTGTGCGCGTCGATCCTGGGGCGGAAGTGCACCTCACCGAAGGAGCCGGGAAGGAGTTTGCCGTCCTTGTTGTGTACATCGACCTCGGTTTGCAGCGTACGGCTGGCAACGTCGATTGCGTCTGCTGTGCGCGCGACCGCAGCCGTGAATTTCTGTCCGGGGAATTCCTGTAACGTGATGGTGGCCTCGACCCCCGGATGCATGGCAGGCGCGTACGCCTGCGGCACCTGAACATACACGCGCAGAGGATCGGTGGTGGCGATGTCGAAGAGCTCTTTGCCGGCCGCGCCCGAGATGCCTGCATTGATCAGCGCGCCCGGATCAACCAGACGGCGCGTGATTACGCCGCTAAAGGGAGCATAGACGCGCTTGAATCCCTCAAGCTCCTCCAGCCTTTTGACGTTCGCATCCGCGGCCGCAAGATTCGCCACCGCCTGCTCGTAGCCGCTGCTCTGCGTGTCGGCCTCCTCCTGCGACACGGAATCGGTCTTGCGCAGCGCCTGGTAGCGGTCGGCATTGATTTTGGCCAGGTCCATCGCGGCCACCACCTGCTGCCGCGCGGCGCGCGCCTGCATCAACTCCTGGTCGACCTCGGGGGTATCGATGTCGGCCAGCAGGTCGCCCTTCTTCACATGGCTGCCGATGTCCTTGTACCAGCGCAGCAAATACCCATTGGTACGCGCATAGATGGGCGACTCTACAAAAGCCTGGAGCGTGCCCGGTAGCACCAGTTCCTCGTCCGGCTTCTCCGGACTGGGATGGATGATCGCAACCGTTGGGATGGCGCCCTGCTGGGTTTCGTCGGCCAGTACATGCTCGTCGTGAACTCGCAACAGCATGGTGGCGAGGCCCCCGAGCAAGAGCACTAGCACGACAGCACCGACAATCATCAGCGCCTTGCGCGGTTTGGCCGGCGGCAGTTTGGGCGGAGGCGTGATCTGCGGCGCGGCATGGCCTTCCTGGTCTGCCGCGCGGTGCCCGGGCTCGCGCGGGTCGGGATCACGCCAGGGGTCGCCGCCGTCGGAGCCGCTCGTTGTGCGGTGCCCTTGCCCGTCCGCCACTGGTTTTTCCGGCTGGTCCATTGTCGTAAGGGTGTCCACTATTCTATGACCTCTGCGCAGCTTTCTTCTCGCGATGCCCGTGAATCATGGCAAAAATTGTAGGAACGAAAAACAGCGTCGCCACGGTGGCGAACAGTAGACCGCCGATGACGGCGCGACCGAGCGGCGCGTTCTGTTCGCCGCCCTCGCCCAGTCCCAGCGACATGGGCAACATTCCAATGATCATGGCCAATGCCGTCATCAGCACCGGGCGAATGCGGGTGTAGCCCGCTTCCAGGGCCGCCTGCTCCGCTGGAATTCCGGCGCGCATTCGATCGCGCGCAAAGGAGATCATCAGGATCGAGTTGGCCGTCGCCACGCCCATGCACATCACAGCCCCGGTGAGCGAGGGCACGTTAAGCGTCGTGTGCGTGAGCAACAGCATCCAGCAGATGCCCGCCAGCGCTCCCGGCAATGCGGTGATGATGATGAACGGATCCAGCCAGGACTGAAAGTTCACCACGATCAGGAAGTACACCAGCACAATGGCGCAGACCAGTCCCAGTCCAAGTCCGATGAACGACGAGCGCATGGTTTCCACTTGTCCGCGCACGATCAACTGCGTGCCGCGCGGGAGGTGCTGCCGGAAAGACTGCAGGACGCGGTCAACATCGCGCGAGACGCCGCCTAGATCGCGGCCCTGAGTGCTGGCGTAAACGTCGATGACCGGCTGCACGTTGTAATGCGAAACCACCGCCGGGCGGAACGCCGGGGCCAGCTGCACCAGGTTGGCCAGCACCTGAGAATTCGGCGTGCCGGGATTATTCACCGGCGTATTCATCAGGTCCTTCAGCGAAGTGATGCGATATTGCGGCGATTGCACCGCGACCTGATAACTGACGCCGTTGTTGGGATTCAGCCAGAAGTTAGGCGTGGTCTGGAAGCTGCCGCTCAGCGAGACCAGCACGCTTTGCGCCACGTCGCGCGCGTTCATGCCAACCTGCGCGACCCGCGTGCGCTCGATGTCCAGGTGCAGCGTGGGCAAGTCCAGAAGTTGCTGGACGTGAACGTCGGCGGTCCCCGGAATTTGTTTCAGGCGATTCGAAATCTGCTGCGCGATTTCGTAGTCACTCGCCATGTCGGGGCCGATCAGCTGGATGTCGATCGGCGCCGGCAGGCCGAAGTTCAGGATCTGGGTGACGATGTCCGCCGGCTGGAAGAAGAACTCCACCCCGGGGAATTGCCGCGGCAGGTTCTCCCTCAGTTTGCGGATGTAACCCGCGGTGGGATGGTGGTGCTCCTGGTTCAGGCCGACCAGGATTTCCGCGTCGCTGGTGCCGACCACGCCCGAGTTGCTGTAGGACAGATTAATGCCCGAGTTGGGCAGGCCGATGTTGTCGAGGATCGTGACCAGCTCGTCTTTGGGAATCTGCGTGCGCAGATAGCTTTCGATCTGATCGCAAAGCCGCGCGGTTTCCTCCACCCGCAGTCCGGCGCGGGCGCGCACGTGGAGGCGCATCTGCCCGGCATCCACGTTGGGGAAGAAGTCCTCGCCCAGGAAAAATACCAGCAGCAGCGAGGCGGCGCAAAACGCCACGAAGCAGACGGCGAAGACCTTGCGATGCTCCAGCGTGGTTTCCAGCAACTGGTAGTAGCCGGCGCGGAACCTGTCGAAGGAACGCTCGAAGCCGCGCTGATAACGGCCAAAGAACGTCTTGGCCGACTCTTCCCGGTGCTCGTGGCCGCGCATGATATACATCACCAGCGTGGGGATCAGAGTTCGCGACAGGAAATAGGAGGCCAGCATCGCAAACACTACCGCTTCGGCCAGCGGCACGAACAGGAAGCGCGCCACGCCGGTCAGGAAGAACATGGGGACGAAGACAATGCAGATCGACAGCGTGGAAACGAATGCCGGCACCGCAATCTGGGCCGCGCCGTCCAAAATTGCCTGCTTCATCTCCTTGCCCTGGGCAAGGTTGCGCTCGATGTTCTCGATCTCCACCGTCGCGTCGTCGACAAGAATTCCCACTGCCAGCGCCAGTCCGCCCAGCGTCATGATGTTGATGGTTTCGCCCAGCGCGCTCAGCAGCAGCACGGAGACGAAGATCGACAGCGGAATCGAAATCGAGATGACGATGGTCGGCCGCCAGTCGCCGAGAAACAACAGGATCATGCAAGCGGTAAGCGCCGCGGCAATCAGGCCTTCGCGCAGCACGCCGTTGATCGAGGCGCGGACGAAGAGCGACTGATCGAACAGGGGCTTGACCGTGATCCCTTTGGGCAGTGCCTCAAGCGCAATCGGGACGATGCCCTTGATCTTGTTGACGATGGTGATGGTGGACCCGCGGCCGATCTTGTACATCGACATCAGCACGCCATGGACGCCGTCCTGGCGCACGATGTTGGTCTGCGGCGCGAAACCGTCGCGCACGTGTGCCACATCGCGCATGTAAATCGTCGCGCCATTGATCGTCTTCACCGGCAGGTTGTTGAGGTCGGCGATGGTCTGGGGCGCGCTGTTCATCTCCACCTGGTACTCGGTGGAACCGATCTTCGCTGTTCCCGAGGGAGTGATGACGTTCTGGGCATCCAGCGCGTTGACCACGTCGCTGGGCGACAGGCCCTGCGCCTGCAGCCGCGGCATGTCGAGATCGACTTGGACCTGGCGAATCTTGCCGCCATAGGGATAGGGCGTAGCCGCGCCCGGCACCGTCGCCAGTTGTGTGCGTAGAAAGTTTTGCCCCAGATCGAACAGCGTCTGGTCGGGCAGAGTCTTGCTGCTAAGCCCAAGTTGCACGATGGGCGTGGTCGATGCGGTGTACTGGATGATCAGCGGCGGGGTTGTGCCCGCCGGCAGACTGCGCAGGATGACCTGCATACCCGCGGTCAGCTGCGCCATTGCCGTCTGAATATTGACCTGCGGCTGGAAGTACACCTTGATGACGCCGATGCCGTTCACCGACTGCGATTCGATGTGTTCGATGTTGCTGACCGTGATGGTGGTGATGCGCTCGGAGTTGCTGACGATGCGGTTCGCCATGTCGGCCGGCGCGAACCCGCCATAGAACCAGATGACGCTGATGACCGGGATGTTAATGTCGGGAAAGATATCGACCGGCGTGTTCACGATGGCCAGCGGCATCAACAGCACGATGATGATGGCCATCACGATGAACGTGTAGGGACGCCGCAGCGCTAGGGCAACAATCCACATCGACTTGCCGTAACTCCCTCATCGCCGCGCGCGGACGCCTGCGGCTGAGAACTGATGAACAATATGATACGATACGGTTCGTATCGGATTCAACGAGCGCACGAAATAAATGGAGTAATGCTCTCTTCCCGACAAAAGGCGGTGCACAACGCCAACGGCAAGCGCCCTCCTGGACGCCCGCGTTCGGAAAATTCGCGGCAATCGATCCTGCGCAGCACCATCAAGCTGCTGCGCAAGAGCGGCTTCGCCGATCTGTCGATTGAAGCCATCGCCGCCGACGCCAGGGTCGGCAAGACCACGGTCTATCGCTGGTGGCCGAATAAGGGCGCGCTGGTGGTGGACGCCTTCGCCGCCAGCACCGAGGACGAATTGCACTTTCCGGATTCCGGCTCAGTGTACAAGGACATGAGTCTCCAGATGTGCCAGTGGCTGGGTGTGCTGCGCTCGCCCCGCGGTTGCATTGTGCGGGCCATCCTTGCCGCCGGGCAATCCGATCGGGAGTTGCTCGATGAATTCCGCAAACGCCTGCTCAGGCCGCGGCGGCAGGAGGCGTATCAGACGCTCCGCCGGGGCATCGACCGCGGCGAGCTGCCGCACGGGCTCGACCTCGATCTCGTGCTCGACATCTTGTACGGCGCAATCTACATGCGCTTTCTCATTCGGCACGATGAGCTCAGCGAGCGCTACATCGAGGAGCTTTGCCGGTTGGTGCTGGACGGAGCGGCGGCGGAATCGCACTCCCGCAGGCTCGCCCGCAACCGTTCGGGCAAGAACGGTCGCACGTCCTAGCATCGGCGTCGCCTCCTCCTATACAATCACTGGTTTCCTGACTGTTATGCCATCCTTGTAAGGAGCAGACACACCCGCCGCGGGCCGCCCACATTACCGGGTGCCCCGTTCTTGGGCGGGCTTGGTCGTCATACCAATATGAAAATTCACGAGTACCAGGGAAAAGCCATACTCTCGAAGTATGGGGTGGCCGTGCCGCGCGGTCGCATGGTCGAAACCCGCGAGCAGGCGCTCGACGCGGCGCGGGCGCTGATGAACGACGGTGCGACGGGTGTCGTGGTGAAGGCGCAGATTCACGCCGGAGGCCGCGGCAAAGGCGGCGGCGTGAAGATCGCCAAATCGCCCGAAGAAGCCGCCGAGCTTGCGACCAAAATGCTCGGCATGAAGCTGGTCACGCACCAGACCGGCCCCGAAGGCAAGCTCGTGCAGCGCCTGCTGATCGAAGAGACGCTGCCGATTGCGCGCGAGCTCTATCTCGGCATCGTGCTCGACCGCACCGTTGGCCGCAACGTCTTCATGGCGTCGGCAGCCGGCGGCATGGAGATTGAGGAGGTCGCAGCGAAGGACCCCACGGCCATCATCAAAGAGCATCTCATCCCCGGCTTCGGCCTGCGCGCGTTTCAGGCGCGGCAGATCGCATTCAAGCTCGGGCTCGAACCCAAGTACATCACCGGCGCGATGAAGTTCATGATGGCGCTGGCGCGCGCCGCCGAAGCCAGCGACGCCTCGCTGGTCGAGATCAATCCGTTCATCACAACGACTGACGGACGCTTGTTCGCGCTCGACGCCAAGATGAACTTCGACGACAACGCGCTCTACCGCCATCCCGACATTCTTGAGCTGCGCGACCTGAGCGAGGAAGACCCGTTGGAGGTCGAGGCCAGCAAGTACAACCTGAACTACATCAAGCTCGACGGCAACGTGGGCTGCATGGTGAACGGCGCCGGCCTGGCCATGGCGACCATGGACATCATCCAGTACGCGGGCGGCATGCCGGCCAACTTCCTCGACGTAGGCGGCGGCGCCAACGCCGAGCAGGTCACGCACGCCTTCGAAATCCTGCTGAGCGACAAGAACGTGAAGGCGGTGCTCATCAATATATTTGGCGGCATCCTGCGCGTGGACACGCTGGCCAACGGCATCGTCACCGCCGCGCGCACCACCAATATTCAGTTGCCGATTGTGCTGCGGCTGGAAGGGACCAACGTGGACGAAGGCCGCAAAATCCTGAAGGACAGCGGGCTGAAATTCATCGTGGCAGAGACCATGAAGGACGCGGCCGAGAAAGTTGTCGCCGCCGCCAAGGGGGTCGCATGAGCATCCTGGTAGATAAATCGACGCGCCTGCTGGTGCAGGGACTGACCGGCCGGGAAGGCACATTTCACGCCAAAAATGCCGCGGCTTACGGGACGAACGTTGTTGGCGGCGTAACTCCCGGCAAGGGCGGCACCACGCACGAGGGCTGGCCCATTTTCAACACCGTCGCTGAAGCTGTCGCAAAGACGGCAGCGAACGCCACGGTGATTTTCGTGCCGCCTCCCGGTGCGGCCGATGCCATCATGGAAGCCGCCGACGCCGGCGTGCCGCTCATCGTCTGCATCACCGAAGGCATTCCGGCGATGGACATGGTGAACGCCTGGGAGTTTCTCAAGACGAAGAACTCGCGGCTGATCGGGCCGAACTGCCCGGGCATTATCTCGCCGGGAAGATGCAAGATCGGCATCATGCCGGGACATATACATAAGGAAGGGAACGTCGGCATCGTCTCGCGCTCAGGCACGCTGACGTACGAGGCGGTGTATCAGTTGACGACGCGCGGCATCGGGCAATCGACGGCCATCGGCATCGGCGGCGACCCGATTATCGGCACAAATTTTGTCGATGCGATTCGCCTGTTCAACGACGATCCGGAGACCGAAGCGATCATCATGATCGGCGAGATCGGCGGTAGCGCCGAGGAGACCGCGGCGGAGTTTATCCGGCAGAATGTGCGCAAGCCGGTCGTGGGCTTTATCGCCGGACAGACCGCGCCGCCGGGACGCCGCATGGGCCACGCGGGCGCGATTATCTCCGGCGGGAAGGGAACTGCCGCGGAGAAGATCAAGGCGATGCAGGCGGCGGGCATTCACGTCGCGAAGTCGCCGGCAGAGATCGGCGAGACGCTGGTGAAGGCACAGGCGGCGGTGATGAAGTAGGCCGCTGTTCGTTATCTTTTTTTCGCGAGAGCGCGGGTAGAGCTGGCCTTCAGGCCAGCGTCTCGCCAGGGTGAACAATGAAGAGTCGGCTTTAGCCGATGGCACCGTCGTTTGCCTGGGGGTATCTGCCGTCGGCTGAAGCCGACTCGGCAATCTAGTACGCGGGTTGACGCTGGCCTGAAGGCCAGCTCTACCACCCTAAACGCCGGCGTGAAGGCCGGCGCCACGCCACCGTATCGCTCTGACAAAGGGCGAATTGCGAAGATCGAACAGCGATACTACGAGGAAACTAACTCACGCATGAAAACCCTGCAACGCACTCTTTCCATCATCAAGCCTGACGCGGTCGCACGCGGCGCGATGGGCGACATTATCAATACGCTTCTCGAAAACAAATTCCGCATCATCGGCATGAAGATGCTGCACATCAACAAGCACCAGGCGGAAGGCTTCTACGCGGTACATGTGAACCGGCCGTTTTTCGAGTCGCTGACCAACTTCATGTCGAGCGGACCGATTGTCGTCATGGCGCTGGAGAAGGAAGACGCCATTGCCGACTACCGCAAGCTGATGGGCGCCACCGATCCGGCCAAGGCCGACGAGGGCACCATCCGCAAGAAGTGGGCGTCGAGCATCGAGAAGAACGCCGTCCACGGCTCCGATGCCGAAGACACCGCGCGCTTCGAGATCAGCTACTTCTTTGCGGGCTACGAGCTCGCGAAGTAACGGAAAGAATAACCACAGGAATACAGAGAAGACGAAATCTTAGGTTCCCAATGGGGGCCGCTGATTCGGCGTCTTCTGCAATACAGATTGCTCTGTGACTCTGTGTCTCTGTGGTTGATTTTCCTGTGTGCTGCATGTGCAGATCACGATGCTGACGGGCCACCTTTTCGCAACTACAATGGTCACGGCGCGCGACTGCGCCGAGAACCACGGAGGATCAATGGCGCAAGTGAAGATTACGGTCCGCAACAATGGGCCGTTTCGTGTCGAGGCCCCCGAGGGCAGCATCGAGCTGGTGGATGCCGATGGCAACCCCTACGATCTGACCGGCAAAACCGCCTTCTCGCTTTGCCGCTGCGGCGGGTCGACGAACAAGCCGTTTTGCGATGGAACCCATAGCCGCATCGGTTTCCAGGGCGCCGAACGCGCCGTGGCCGAGGCGCAGAAGCAGGAGCTGCCGAAGCCCGACGCCGCGAGCTGAGAAAGTCGGCACAACCTTGCGCGTCGTCCGGGTTTCTACTGATTGGGAGCGCTTTATCGCGATGAAATACGCACGCTTGCTCGCGATTCGGCTACTGCTTGCGGCTGCCATAATCTCCAGCGCGGCGGCCTACGCTGACAGCAACGCCAAGAGCGCCAACGTTACCGTCAGCAGCAGTCCACAGTGGGTTGACACGGGCATGGATGTGCAGGCCGGCGACAAGCTGCACATCACCGCCAAGGGCACGGTGACGATGGGGAACAACACCGGCGTGACCGCTGATGGCGCGGCGCGCGCTTGGACGGACACGCTGCGCGCGCTCATCGTGCCCAGCGCCGGACGCGGCGCGCTCGTCGGCCGCATCGGCAACAGCGACGCCGCTACGCCCTTCTTCATCGGCGCGGACGGCACCGTGCAGGCGCCCATTGCGGGGCGGCTCTATCTCGCCATCAATGCCGACTCGACGCAGACCCCGGACGGCAGTTACAAGGTCCACATTGATCGCACCGCGAGCGCCGCTGCGACGGCAAGCGGTGCGGCGGCCAGCCAGGGCAAATACGAGTTCCAGCCGCTGTTTGCCGAGCTCGATGCCAAGCTGCCGTATCGCGTAACCGATAAACCCAGCGCAGGCAACGAGGGCGATCTGGTCAACTTCGTGCTCATAGGAACACAAGAGCAGGTGACCAGCGCGTTTAAGGCGGCGGGCTGGGTCGCTGCCGATAAGACAGACAAGGACGCGGTGGTGAGCGCGCTCCTGGCCACGTTGCAGAAGAACGTCTACGTTGCCGTTCCCATGAGCATTCTCTACCTGTTCGGCCGGCCGCAGGACTTCGGCTACGAGCGGGCTGAGGCGGTCATGGTGGCCAACGAGCGCAACCACTTCCGCATCTGGCAGGCGCCGTTCAAGGCGCCGGACAACCAGCCGGTCTGGGCGGGCGCCGGCACCCATGACATCGGCATTGAGAAGGACCAGCGCTCCGCCAATGCCATCACCCACAAGATCGATCAGGACGTGGACAACGAGCGTGACTTCATCGGCGCAACCCTTCAGCAAGCCGGCCAGGTCGAGGCCATGTCGTACTTGACGCGCTCCAAACCGATCAAGTCGGCGAAGACCGCAACCGGCGGAAGCATACAGTCGGATGGCCGTGTGCTCGTGATCGTGCTCAAGCCGGCGCAGACCGCGACTGCCAAATAACAGGTGACGATATGTGTACGGTTCAAGATCCGGGAAAGAACGTGACCTACTTCGAAGGCGTCAGCCCGATTCTGCCGGTGGCTGACTTGAAGGAAAGCATTCGGTATTACACGCGCGTGCTGGGGTTCAAGCTGAACTGGGAGACGCCAATCTTTGCCTCTGTCGGTCGCGGGCGTACTAACCTGATGCTCGCGGAAGGCGACCAGGGCCATCCCGGCACCTGGGTATGGGTCGGCGTGGGCGACGCCGAGACGCTCTTCCAGGAATATTGCGCGAAGAAGGCGAGAATCCGGCATCCACCCACGAATTATCCGTGGGCTTATGAGATGCAGGTGCTCGATCCGGATGGCAACGTGCTACGCTTCGCCTCCGAGCCGAAGGCGAAGGAGCCCATCGGCCCGTGGCTCGACATGGACGGCGCGCTTTGGGAGCACGCGGATGGGAAGTGGGTGCGGGCCGCGGTAGGTCGAGCCACCGTTTAGGCCGCGTCGCTCCGATGCCGAGTGGTTTCGTCCGCCTTTCAAAGGGCAAGGCGTGCCCTTTTCAAAACAAACCAGCATTCAACGAATCAGCCCCGTCCCAGCTACAACAACGCTGGAACGGGGCATGAAAAATCTGCTTACAGCCTTTTGCTGTGGGCCCAGGTTAGCGTCCAAACGAAGGACGCGAACTGGGGCGCCAGCTCAGTGATGAGAATGCGCCAGCAGCCGGGCGTCATTATGGTCGTAGTCGTCGCCGCATCGCGGCGGTCCGCCCAGCGGGTTGTAATCGAAGAAGTTGTGCGGGATCATCTCAAAGCCCAACCAGTGCATCAGCGTGATCCCGGTTCGCGCTCCGCTGCCCATCTGGTTGTCGGCGTCGGTAGGCTCGTGGTGGGTTGACCCGAAGTACCACAGCACGATCCCATCGCCGGTTCCGCCCAGCGGTTCGTTGTTCAGGTAGGCCAGCAGATAATTATTTGGGTTGAACCAGGTGTAGAGCCAGTTGTTGGTTCCGGTGCCGGTACCGTCCTCTCCGGGATTGTCGTTGGTCAGGTCCTGGTCGTGCTGCGTAAATGTCTCCTGAAACTTGCCCTGACCCTTGCGATCATACGGATAGAACTCATAGCCAATCAGGTGCCCATAGTCGTTGGTCTGCGTCTGGCTCTCGACCAGCAGACTGCTGAACTGCAGCTGGTTCCAATCCGCCGTCTCCTCGGTGGGAATCGGGGTGAAGGAGTCGGTAGCGCGGTACCCGCTGCCGTCCTCCTGGTGAGTAAACTGGACCACCTGGTTATCGTCGCGTCCCAAGAGCTTGGTACTCACCCGCCAAAGCCCGTTATGGACGTGCGCCTCCGACGTGTTAAACGGCAGGTTGTAGCCGGTGGCGCCGGTGCGGAAGGTAATGCGACCGTCCTCATGGAAGGTGTACTCAATGATGTAGTCGTAGTTGAAGGCGTCATAAACCGACCACACCACCACTTCCTGAATGCGCCGCCGCACGTGGCTGCCCGGCTCCTTGCACAGATACCCGATGCCCTCGTCGCGGCATTCCACCCCGATCTTGGGGATGGGATCGCGTGTGTAAAAAAGCGTGCCGCGAGCGGGGTTGCGGAAGTAAACCAGGGCTCCGTACTCCGCCGGCAGGTCTTGCTGATCGATCTGGTCCAGGCGGTCATCGCCGAACGACATGTCGTAATAGGTCTCGCTGCGATCATCGTAAGGGACGAACATTTCCGCCAGCCCCGCGCGCTTGATGATGTACTGCGGGGACGTGTACTGCGCGCCCTGGATGGTGATGTTGCGGGCCTGCGTGCCCTTCATACCCAGGTTTTGCAAACCGAACCGCCAGTGCGTGTTGGGAAAGTCGATGCGCAGGTACAAGTCGTGACTCAGGAGCAGGCCAACAGCATCCTCCTCAGTGACCGTGCAGCCGTTGCCGTTGATGATGACCTGGTCGGTGGCCGCGGCTGGAATGACGGAGGCCAACACAGCCAGCAATGCGATCGTGCCTGCGAGCAGGGTTTTCAATTGTTGCGGCGAAATGCGCCTCGCCTTTCGAAACAGGGTTGACAGTGACAGGTTTGCCGTGGGAGTCGTCATGGCCTCGTTTACCTCTCGCAATAAAGGATTGCTGGAAAAGAGGGGCCCCGTTAGCGCTTGCGCGCGAGATAGCTCTGGCAAGGGATAGTAGTACTTTTAACCCGTTTAGCAAGCAAAATCGTGCGTTGTTTTGTCGCAATCACAAACAGTAAGTGCGATGGCGCTTCCGGCTACTGCTCGGGCGAATGGGCTTCTTTTTCGGTTGCGCCCTGCTCTGGCACAACCGCGCCGGGCATGATGTTCTTCAGCGGTGACCTCAACTGGTCCTCCCGCTCGGGATGCGGGAACGCCTTGCGCGGCAGCATCTGGTCGCGCATGGCAGTGTTGTAGACAAAGATGGCTTCTACCACCGCCGCCTGGGCCAAGTCCTCGGGCGATAGCTCCTCATAGACATCCATGTTGGAGTGGTGCGCGCGCGAGTCGTAGTCGAGCGGGTCCTGGATGAACTGGAATCCCGGAATGCCGATGCCATCAAAAGCCTCGTGATCGGTCCCGCCGGTGTTGCGCAGGGTGAGCGTGGTGACGCCGAGGTCCTTCAGCGGCTCGATCCACTGCTCGAAAATCGGCGCGATCGCGGCATTGCCCTGCAAGTACACGCCGCGAATCTTCCCGCTGCCGTTGTCCAGGTTGAAGTAGCCGGAAATCTTCTGATATTCGGGCTTGAGCTCGATCGGGCCGCCCGGCTTGCGCAGCCATTCCGGCAACTTCATCTGGTTAGGCGCGGTCGAGAGCGGCACGTACCCGAAGTGCTGCCTGACGTAACCGTAGGTGTGAAGAGTACCAGAAATTAACCGCACTAGGGTTACGGAAACGGGTGCCCCACTCATCCCATCGTTTGGGATGAGTGGGTCTCATTAACTTCGTGCTCCCGGATGCAGCAGCATCCAGATGTTTGGCACGAGAAGCTATGAACTGATTCGTCTGACCCAAGTTTGAGAGCATAGTTTCCGCCGCGTTTTGCACACCTTCCTCAGACCGCAGCCCGCGCCACGAGCGCATAAAATAGAAGCAGGCCCATGCCCCAAACCGAATTCGTCCATCTTCATCTCCACACCGATTACTCCATGCTCGACGGCGCGTGCGAAGTCGAGCGTCTGGTCGCGCGCGTTAAAGACCTGGGCATGCCCGCGGTCGCCATGACCGACCACGGCAACATCTTCGGCGCGGTCAACTTCGTGAGCGCAGCCAAAGACGCGGGCGTGAAGCCAATCCTGGGTTGCGAGCTCTACATCTGCCAGAAAGAAGATCACCGCGCCGCGCCCGAGGGCGACAATTACAACCACCTGATCGTGCTGGCCGAGAACGACCTCGGCTATCGCAACCTGGTGAAGATTGTTTCCGAAGCCTCGCTGCACGGCTTCTACTACAAGCCGCGCATCAGCAAGAAATTCCTCGCCGAGCACGCGCAGGGGCTGATCGGGCTTTCCGGCTGCCTGAAGGGCGAAGTCGCCGAGCGGCTGACGGAAGGGAAGTACGACGCGGCCCGCGACGCCGCTGCGGCCTTCACCGATATCTTTGGCAAGGGCAACTTCTATCTCGAAATTCAGGACCAGGGCGTTCCGGAAGAGAAGCGCATCAACCCGCACCTGCTGAAGCTGGAGCAGGATCTCGGGCTGCCGCTTGTCGCCACCAACGACAGCCACTATCTCTGCGAAGACGACTCGCACGCCCAGGACGTGATGGTCTGCATCCAGACCGGCAAATCGATCAACGACACCAACCGGCTGAAGTTTCACGGCAACCAGTTCTACGTGAAGAGCGCCGCCGACATGGCGCGCGTCTTCAGCGGCTACGAGCGCGTGCTGGCGCGCAGCCTGGAGATCGCCGAGCGCTGCAATGTACGTCTGGAGAAGGTGCACGATCCGTTTCCGCAATTCGAGGTGCCCGCGGGATACACGCCGTCCGATTACTTCGAGCACATCGCGCGCGAGGGCTTTGCTAAACGCCTTGTCATGCTGCGGGAATTACAGACGCTTGGCCGCCTGAAGCACTCGCTTGAGGATTATGAGAAGCGCCTCTCGCGCGAAATTGAATGCATCCGGCAAATGCAGTTTGCAGGATACTTCCTCATCGTCTGGGACTTCATCCGCTTCGCCAAAGAGCGCAACATCCCCGTCGGGCCGGGGCGCGGCTCGGCGGCCGGCTCGCTGGTGGCTTACGCGCTCTCCATTACCGACATCGATCCGCTGCAAAACGAGCTGCTGTTCGAGCGCTTCCTCAATCCCGAACGCATCAGCCTGCCCGACATCGATATCGATTTCTGCATGAATCGCCGCGGCGAGGTCATCAACTACGTCACCGAAAAGTATGGCCGCGACCAGGTGGCGCAGATCATCACCTTCGGCACCATGGCCACGAAGGCCGCGATGAAGGACTCAGGCCGTGCGATGGACATCCCGTACGCCGAGGTCGATCGCATCGTGAAGATGGTGCCGGCGACGCTGAACATCACCATCGACCAGGCGATCAAGGACTCGCCTCCGCTCGCCGCCGCCTACGAAAACGAGCCGCAGACGAAACAGCTGATCGACACAGCGAAGAAGCTCGAGGGCCTCGTCCGCAACGCCGGCGTCCACGCTGCGGGCGTCGTCATCTCACCGCAGCCGCTGACCGATCTGGTCCCTCTGCATCGCACCAAGAACGACGAAATCGTTACCGCCTACGACATGAAGGCGGTGGAAAAGCTGGGCCTGCTGAAGATGGACTTCCTCGGGCTCACCACGCTTACCATCATCGACGACGCGCTGCGCCTTATCGAGCAGACGCGCGGCGAGCGGCTCGACCTGCAAAAGCTCGCGCTCGACGATCAGGTGACCTACGAGAAGGTCTTCCACACCGGCCTCACCAGCGGCGTCTTCCAGTTTGAATCGCACGGCATGCGTGACGTGCTGCGCCGCTACAAGCCCACTGCAGTCGAGGACCTCACGGCGTTGAACGCGCTCTACCGCCCCGGCCCCATCCAGGGCGGCATGATCGAAGACTTCATCGAGCGCAAGTGGGGCCGCAAGAAAATCGAGTACGAGCTGCCCGAGCTGGAGCCGATGCTCAAGGAGACGCTGGGCGTCATCGTCTACCAGGAGCAGGTGATGCAGATCGCCAACCGCCTGGCGGGCTACTCACTCGGTGAGGCCGATCTGCTGCGCCGCGCCATGGGCAAGAAAGATCCCGAAGCCATGGCCAAGCAGCGCGAGCGTTTTTCCCGTGGCGCAACCGAGCGCGGCTTCCCGCAAAAGAAGGTCGAAAAAATCTTCGATTTGATGGAGCAGTTTGCCGGCTACGGCTTCAACAAGTCGCACTCGGCCGCGTACGCGCTGCTCGCCTACCAGACGGCGTATCTTAAGACGCACTACCCGGTCGAGTTCATGGCGGCGCTGCTGACTTCCGTCTCAGGCAGCACCGACGACGTAGTGAAGTACATCAACGAGTGCCGCGAGATGGGCATTCCGGTCGAGCCGCCCGACGTCAACGTGAGCGACGCTTACTTCACGCCGCACGGCGAGGCCATTCGGTTCGGACTCGCGGCCGTCAAGAATGTCGGCCACAACGCCATCGACTCGATCGTCGCCGCGCGCAAGGAGAACGGCGCGTTCAAATCGTTCTATCAGTTCTGCGAGAAGGTTGATCTTCATCTGCTGAACAAGCGCGTGGTCGAATCGCTGATCAAGAGCGGCGCCATGGACCCGCTTGGGCGGCGCGCGCAGCTCATGGCCGTAGTCGACAGCGCCATGGAGCACGCGCAAAGGTCGCAGCGCGATGCGGCGCTCGGGCAGCATGGCCTGTTCGGCGTCTTCCAGCAGGACGACGACAACCAGGTCGCCGAAAAGCCGCTGCCCAACACGCCCGACTGGGACGAGCATCAGCGCCTCGCCTACGAGAAGGAAATTCTCGGCTTCTTCATTACCGGCCATCCGCTGGAGAAATATCAGGACAAGCTGCTCGACTTCAACGCCCGCACCACGACCGAGATCTGCGACATGAAGTCGTCCACCGGCAAGGGCGAAGTCACCGCGGGCGGGATTTTGAAGGGCATTCGCGTCGCCAAATCGAAAAAAGGCGATCTCTATGCGCAGGGCCAGCTCGAAGACATGAACGGCTCGGTCGACATTCTGGTTTTCGCGGAAGCCTTTCGGCGTCTCGGGGAAAAGGTGAAGCTCACGGTGCCGGTGCTGGTGAAGGGCGGCGTGCGCGTCGAGGAGGGCTCGAATGCCAAGCTGCTGGTGGACGACATCACGCCGCTGGAGGACGCCAAGCCGAAGCTGCCCACGCACCTGCGCATCAAGCTCTCGCTGGACAAGGCTTCGTCGCAGACCATTGACGCCCTGCAAACCATTTGCAGCGAGCGCAAGGGCGACGCGCGCGTGCTCTTCGACCTGGAGCGCAAGGGCGACTTCACCGTGGTAATGGAGGCGGAAGGCTATAATGTTTTGCCGGACCGCGCGTTCATCAACCGGGTGGAAGAGCTGTGCGGCCGCGGCAGCGTGCGGGTGATGGACTGAAGCGGTAGAGGGATTAGAGGGGTAGAGCAGGCCTTCAGGCCTCGATGTTCTTTGTCGTCTGAGGTTTTGAAGGGGCGCGGCTTCAGCCGCGCCGCGAATGCAATTTTTGTTGGTGGCTTTAGCCGCTGAGGCACATCGCGGTTGCAGAAGAATGGCGAACTCCCCCAGCGGCTGAAGCCGGGCGAGGAGCCCGTAACGGCGCGGCAGGAGCCGTAACGGCGCGGCTGAAGCCGCGCCCCTTCTCCCGTTGAGGTGCATAGACGCGGGGCTGAAAGCCTGCCCTGAGCTGACCGCAGGAGCCCGCTCTACCATGCCGGACACCGCAGCAGCCGGAAAGTCTGAGCTCACGCTTCGGCAAAATGGGCTCTTGTCGGCGTTGAACTTCTGGATGCTCGCGGCCGAGACGCTCTATTTGCGCAACAGGCGCAACCATCACATCATGGAATCCGGATCCAAAGCGCAGCAAGAGCTGGAAAAGATCGAGACGCAAATCGAGCAGCTCCAGGCTGCCGCCGCCGGCAATCAGGAAGCGCAGAAGCAGCTGGCCGCCCTGCACAACCGCGTGGAGTCGCTGCGCCGCCAAATCTCCGGGGAGCTGACGCCGTGGGAGCGCACCGAGTTGGCGCGCCATCCCAACCGCCCCTATCCGCTGGACTACATTGAGCGCATCTTCCCCGACTTCAGCGAAATCCACGGCGACCGCGCCTTCCGCGACGACGCCGCGATGGTCTGCGGCATGGCGCGATTTCGCGGCCGGGAAGTGCTGGTGCTGGGCACGCAGAAGGGCCGCGACACCAAGCAGCGCCTGCATCGCAACTTCGGCCAGCCCAATCCCGAGGGCTATCGCAAGGCGATGCGCGCGATGAAGTTCGCCGAGAAGTGGCGGCGTCCCATCATCTCGCTGATTGACGTGGTCGGCGCCTATCCCGGACTTGGCGCCGAGGAGCGCGGCCAGGCCGAAGCCATCGCGCACAACCTTCGCGAGATGGCGCGGCTGGAAGTGCCGTTCGTCGCCGTCATTCTCGGTGAAGGCGGCAGCGGCGGCGCGCTGGCCATCGCCGTCGCCGATCGCGTGCTGATGCTGGAGAACAGCATCTATTCCGTCATCTCGCCCGAGGGCTGCGCGTCCATCATGTGGCGCGATTCGAACAAAAAAGACATTGCCGCCCAGGCGCTGCGCATCACGGCCAAGGACATTCTCGAGCTGGGCATCGCCGACGAAGTCATCCCCGAGCCGCCGGGCGGCGCGCATCATGACTACGATGAGGCTGCGGTCAATCTCGCGGACGCGCTGGAGAAGCACCTGGCCGTGCTGGAGAAGCTGCCGGTTCGCGAGCTGCTCGACGCGCGTTACAACAAGTTCCGCCACATGGCGCAATACTTCAGGACAGAACCAGCGAACGCTGGGGTTTAGCTTTGGTGGGCAAGCGCAACATCTTCCAGCGTCACCTTCCGAAACCAGGCCGAATCCAGTCCCGCCCCGCGGGACGGCAAACGATCTAGTCCCGCCCCGGCACCGCGAACGATCCAGTCCCGCCCGCGGGACCGCAAACGATCCAGTCCCGCCCCGCTGGACGGCAAACGATCTAGTCCCGCCCGCGGGACGGCAAACGATCCAGTCCCGCCCCGCGGGACGGCATAAGAAAGCCCACCGTTTCAACGGTGGGTGGGGATCGATATCGGATCCGAGCCGCAAATCACCGAATCCACAAACCCCCTCCCAATAACTTGCAAGAATGCCGCACGCCCTCATATCCAACCTGCTGCACTGCGTTTTCAGCACCAAAGGCCGCGTCCATTCCATCCCCGATCCGGACGCTCTTGGACGATATCTGGCGGGCGTTGCGCGTGAGAAAAACATTCCGTTGATCGTTGCGGGCGGCACAAACAATCACGTTCATCTCTTGATCGCATTGCCGGCGGCAATCACGTTGGCGAAAGCGGTCCAGGAACTCAAGGGAAATAGTTCGCGATGGCTGAACCAAAAGGGATCGCGATTCGCATGGCAGGAAGGCTACGGAGCATTCAGCGTCAGCCAATCGAACAAACAAGCTGTGGTCGATTACATTCTCGAGCAGCCGAAGCATCACGCCAAGCGCACGTTCGAGGAAGAGTTCGAGGCGATGTTGCGGAAATCCGGCATCGAATACGATGCGCGATACATTCTTGGTTAGGCACGGGTGCCGTCCCCGGGGGACTCGGATTTTTTCTTCGCCTACCCACCGTTGAAACGGTGGGCTATCTTATGCCGTCCCGCAAGGCGGGACTCCATCCTGCCCGGACGATAGCCTCGCGACACAACGAACTGTACGGCTGCCAACCATGAACATCCGCTTGTTCACGCTACTGTTGCCGCTCCCCAGCCTCTTGCCGCCTGCCCTATAATGGAATGTTCTCCCTTCCGTTCTCATCCAGTTTGTAAGGGGTACTGATGGCCACAACTGAATTTGCCGTGCACGGCGCCGACCAGGGTGCCGGGCGTGAGCCTGTCGTCAATGATTTCAGCATCCAGGTTGCAACCGTAAACGGCTCGGGCTCGCAGAGCTCGAACATGGTCCTGCTGCGCACCATCTTCCAGATGGGCGTGCCCGTCTCCGGCAAGAACATGTTCCCCTCGAACATCGCCGGCCTGCCCACCTGGTTTACCATCCGCGCCAGCAGGAAGGGCTACATCGCGCGCAAGAAGGAGATTGATTTCCTGGTCGCGATGAATCCCGAGACCGCGAAGGAAGACGTGATGTCGCTGGAGTCAGGCGCAGTCGCGCTCTATGATGAGCCGCTCAAGCTCAACGAACTCCGTTCCGACCTGACCTTCTACGCCGTGCCCTACGACAAGATCACGGCCGCGGTCTGCCCCGAATCGAAGCTGCGCAAGCTGGTCAAGAACATGGTGTACGTCGGGGTTGTCGCCAGGCTGCTTAACCTCGATATGGCCGAGATCGAGAAGGCCCTGCGCAAGCAGTTCGCCAGGAAGGTGAAGGCGGCCGAGCTCAACTGGAACGCCGCCAAGGCCGGCTACGATTACGCCGCGTCGTCGCTCACCAAGGCTGACCCATTCACCATCGAGCGCATGAACGAAACCGGCGGGATGATCATCATCGACGGCAACTCGGCTGCCGCGCTGGGTTCGATGTTTGCCGGCGTCACGGTGGTGACCTGGTACCCGATCACGCCCTCGTCCTCGCTGGTGGAAAGCCTGATCGAATACATGAAGCAACACCGCATCGGCCCCGACGGCAAAGCCACATTTGCCATCGTGCAGGCCGAAGACGAGCTCGCCGCCATCGGCATGGTTCTGGGGGCGGGATGGGCGGGCGCCCGCTCCATGACGGCCACCGCCGGACCCGGAATTTCGCTGATGTCGGAGTTCGCCGGGCTGGGCTACTACGTCGAAATCCCTGGCGTGATTTGGGACATCCAGCGCGTCGGGCCTTCCACCGGGCTGCCCACGCGCACCTCGCAGGGCGACATCTCGTTCGTCGCCGGATTGTCGCACGGCGACACGCGGCATCCCATGCTGATCCCGTGCGACCCGGCCGAGTGCTTCAGCATGGCCAGCGACGCCTTCGATCTCTCCGAGCAGCTGCAGACGCCGGTGTTCGTCATGTCGGACCTCGACCTCGGTATGAACAACTGGATGTCGCCGCCGTTCCAATATCCCGAGAAGCCGCAGAACCGCGGCAAGGTGCTGACCGCCGGCGACATCGAAAAGCTGGGTGGCTTCGCACGCTACAAAGACGTAGACGGCGATGCCATCGGCTATCGCACGCTGCCGGGCACCGACCATCCCGCGGCCGCGTGGTTCGCGCGTGGCAGCGGCCATAACGAGAAGGCCCAGTACAGCGAGCGTCCCGACGACTACGCCAACAACATGGACCGGCTGGCGCGCAAGTTCGATACCGCGCGCACGCTCGTTCCCCGTCCCGAGCTCGTGCGCAACGAAGGCCACGAGATCGGCATCATCGGTTACGGAACTTCGCATCATGCGCTGGTTGAAACCGTGGACCAGTTGGAGGCCGAGTACGGGGTGAAGGCCGACTACCTCCGGCTGCGGGCCTATCCGTTCACCCGCGAGACCCACGAGTTCATCGCCGGCCATAAGCGCGTCTATGTGGTCGACCAGAACCGCGACGGCCAGATGCGCGACCTGCTGAAGCTCGACATTGCCGTGCCGGACATCGCCCGGCTGCGCAGCGTGCGCCACTACAACGGCCTGCCGATCGACGCGCGCACCGTCACCGACGAGATCATCTCCCAGGAGGGCAAGTAATGGCGACTACGCCGCAACCCCAGCCGAAGACCAACCACATCGGCCTCACCGTGCTCGACTATCGCGGCGGCAAGACCACGCTGTGCGCCGGCTGCGGCCACAACGCCATCTCCGAGCGCATCATCGACGCCTTCTACGAGATGGGCATCACGCCCGAGCGCGTGGTCAAGATGTCGGGTATTGGCTGCTCGTCGAAGACCCCGGCCTACTTCATGGGGCGCTCGCACAGCTTCAACGCCGTGCACGGGCGCATGCCGTCGATCACCACCGGCGCGGTGCTGGCGAACTCGAAGGTCGTCGCGCTGGGCATCAGCGGCGATGGCGATACCGCCTCCATCGGCATCGGGCAGTTCGTCCACCTCATGCGCCGCAATCTGCCCATGATCTACATCATCGAAGACAACGGCGTGTACGGCCTGACCAAAGGCCAGTTCTCCGCCACCGCCGATCTTGGCTCGAAGCTGAAGACCGGCGTCATCAACGACCTGCCCCCGATCGATACCTGCGCGCTGGCGATCCTGCTGGGCGCGACGTTTGTGGGCCGCTCCTTCTCCGGCGACAAGAAGCAGTTACACACCATGCTTAAGGCTGCGCTGGCACATCGCGGCACGGTCATGCTGGATGTGATTTCGCCCTGTACGACCTTCAACGACCACGAAGGCTCGACCAAATCGTACAAGTTCGTAAAAGACCACGAGGAGCCATTGCACGATCTGAACTTCGTGCCCCACTTCAACGAAATCGATGTGGACTACGACGCGGGCGATAGCGTCCAGGTGACCATGCACGACGGCTCCACGCTGCGTCTGCGCAAGCTGGAACACCACTACGACCCCACCGACAAGACCGAGGCCATCAAGCGCGTCATGCAGTCGCACGAGGCCGAGGAGGTGCTGACCGGCATCCTCTACCTGAACACCACCGCGCCGAACTTTATCGACATGATCAACATGACCGACCGGCCGCTGGCCACGCTCTCGGAAGCCGAGACCCGCCCCTCGCGCGAAGCGCTGGAGCAGTGCATGGAGGAGTTGCGGTAATCTGAAGCGTGACCTCTGAAGCGCAGCGGATGATCGAGCACATTGGGCAACTGATTCGCACGCCCGGCCTCGCTATCGATGAGAACACGCGCCTGGTCTCTTCCGGATTGATCGACTCCATGGCGCTGGTCGACTTGCTGATGAAGCTGGAGGACGTGACCCATCTGCGTATTCCGCCGGGCAAGGTGCAACCCAAGGACATGGATACCGTGGCGCTCATGTTTGCCACCGCGCAGCGCGTGGGCAAGCCGCGCAAGCCGTAGGTAGAGCGGCCCTTTAGGGCCGCGTCACGCCCGTGAGTAAATGGCGGGCCGGGCTTCAGCCCGGCGGCATAGAGTTACGTCGGCTGAAGCCGACTCTATCCAAGGTTGGGCGGGGGGAACGCGAGCCTTAAGGCTCGCTCTACCAAACAGCCACCGCAGGAATTGCGTAAGGCCCAATTTGAACGCAACCCCCGCCAACGCGGTTTCAACATCGCCGCCAATGATCGATCGCAAGCGGCAACGGCGCATCAAGCTGGCCTTATTTCTGGGCTCGCTGGTGGTCAGCGTGTCGGCGTTCCTCGCCATCGATTACGGCTACAGCAAGGTGCTCCTGGGCTCGGCCGTCTCGGGCGGCCCGCATGGCTTCTGCTTCAGCCGCGATCCGGTGCGCGCCTTCGCCTTCCAGCCAAGCTGCTCCTGCATTCGCCCGTGGCTGGGAAGCTCCTACGAGTTCGACACCAACAATCTCGGCTTTCGCGATGAACGCATTCGCGAAGTTCCGCTCAGCAGTTCGCGGCCGCGCATTCTCATTTTGGGTGACTCGGCGCCCGAGGGTATGACGAGCTGGCACGACAGCTTCATCGGCCGCCTCGCCGCCAAGTTCCCGCAATACGAGTTCCTGAACGCCAGCGTCGAAGGCTATTCGCCCTCGAACTATCTCAATACCGCTCGCATGCTGATGCAGAAGGGCGTCGCCTTCGACGAGGCGATCGTCTTCATCGACATCTCCGACGCGCAGGACGAAGCCGCGTTCTTCCATGACAAAGACTCGTCGGGCGCGGTCGCGACCGCGAGCGGGAAGAAGACGAAAAGCACCGTGTACTCCGCCGCGCGCTTGTGGATCAACGACCACCTGCTGCTGACCAACGACGTCTTCAACTTTTTCGAGAAACCTCTGGTGGAGCTGGGCTGGTATCACCTCGACCTCGGCCACGGCGGCAACGAGTTCGACCTGGAGCGCTCGGCCTGGACCTACCGCGCCGTCTCCGACACCCAGCCCTACGAAACCGGCTATGCGCCGCTCGGGCTGGAGGGGGGAATCGCGAAGGAAAAATCCAAGATGGACGAGCTCTACCGCGAACTCCAGCAGCGCAATATTCCCGTGACCGTTGTCGTCTATCCCTGGCCGGCGCAGCTTGCGCACGACCGCGTCGACTCGCGGCAGGTGCGCATCTGGCGCGACTGGTGCGACGGCAAATGCAAGCGCTTCGTGAATCTCTTTCCGGCGTTCTTCGCGATCAAGGATCAGTGTCCTCCGCTACAGCCGGGCTGCTGGTACTTGAGCCACTTCCTCTTCGGCGACACCCACTACAACTCCGCCGGCGACGCGGTCGTGGCGGACGCAATCGGCAAGAGCCTGGAGGAAACTCCGGTGAAGAAGCTGAACAGTGCGGCGCCGTAAGACTTCGGGTGCCCCGGGTCTCGCGGTTTCGAGACCCGGGCGAAGGCCTTCTGATCGGGAAGGAGGCCGGTTCAAAGCAGCTTCGGCTTTGATCATCCTCGCCTCGGCCTGAGCCCCCAGGTCTCGAAACCGCGAGACCTGGCGCACCCGGCTACCCAAATACTGCGAATTTGTTCGATCGTAATCTGGAATTAGATTGACCCTGACCAGCATTGGCGGGAACATCGTCAGCGCCGCTACCGAATGAGGTAGAAGTCGAGGGTAGGAGAATGGCCTATCAGAAGAAAAGTGCAATCGTCGTTTGCGCCAATGCGTCGCCGGCACTGATCAAGTTGTCGTTCCTTGCGATCTTTGCGACTGCGGTTCTGGCACACGCGCAGACGTTCTCTGTCTTGCACAACTTCACGGCTGGTGCGGATGGGGCCTATCCCCGGGCCAGCATCACCATCGGCCCCGGAGGAGTCCTGTACGGCACGGCGGAATATGGCGGGACCCACGGCAACGGCACAGTTTTCAAGCTGAGCCAGACGAATTCCAATTGGGTCTTCAGCACTTTGTACGACTTCGCCGGAGGAAGCGATGGTGCCGCCCCAATCGGCGGAGTGGTGATCGGCCCGGGTGGCGCTTTGTATGGCACAACCCAACAGGGTGGCCCCGAAAACGACGGGACAGTCTTTGCACTGACGCCCCCGCCTACGTTTTGCAGATCGGTGACGTGCTCTTGGGACGAAACCATACTGCACACCTTTACTGGAGTTCCGGATGGGATCTATCCGTGGGTCGAGAACCTGATCTTCGACGCGGCGGAAAACATCTACGGCACGACAGCGGGCGGGGGTACGCACGATGGGGGGATCGTGTTCGAGCTGACTCCGTCAGGCGGCGGATACACCGAGAGCATTCTTCATAATTTCAGCGGCAGTCCGGACGGGGCATACCCTTTTGCCGGCGTTACATTCGATAGCGCGGGCAGTCTGTACGGAACTACAGGCAATGGAGGCACCGGGCGCGGCTGCGACTTCGGTTGTGGAACGGCTTACCAACTCACGCCTTCCGGCGGCGGCTGGCAGGAAAATGTCCTCGTTAGCTTTAACCTGCAGAATGCCAGCCTGGATAGTGGGTATTACCCTTACAGCCAGCTGGTCCTCGATGCTTCCGGCAACCTGTATGGCACCACAATTTACTCAGGACAGATTTACCTAGATGGCATAGTTTTCAAGCTTACGCCCTCAGGTGGAGGGTTTACCCCATCCCTGCTTTATCCCTTTCCGTCATCCTGCCAGCCCTACGGTGGCGTCACCATGGACTCAGCCGGTAATTTCTTCGGGGTCTGTACTGTTACTCGCGATGCCGGCTCGGTATTCGAGCTGACCAATTGCAGCCAAACTTGTGTCCTGATCGATCTCCACGACTTCGACGGTCGCGACGGCTACATGCCGTACGGCTCCCCGACGCTCGACGCGAACGGCAATCTTTACGGCACAACGTGGTACGGAGGCACCTCGATCAACTGCCAGCTCGGCTGCGGCGTGGTATGGGAGATCGCCGGAGTGGGGGCTCCGCGCAAGGACTGAATGGACGGCAGAGCGTTTCCTGGGCGTAACTGTTAAAAATCGCCTCTCTGGCAATGTCGGCGTTGTCAACGGCGTAGTTCGGCATCCACTCTAAAGAGAGCGCCACTTCGCTCTAGCGGAAAATAAGAACTGGTCGCAACCAACTAAGGCTCGCCCCGTAATCGAACCCGTCCAGCTACGTGGCCGGTTACTTTCGTTCTCTCCGATAACCCTTTCGGCTGGCTTCTATTGCCGTCGCCACCTAAACTCAAAAGGCCGGAGCCAGATTCCGGTATTGCCTCGGCTGTGGTTGTCCGGGCGATCTTGTTCGTTGAAAATCAAAACAGGGAACGGAGAGCTCGCATAGCGATTTTCGCCCGCATAACCCTTTTGGTTAGACGACTTTGCGGCAAGTCTTGCGTTTAGACGACTTTACGGGCATGCCCGCAAACCGCCATAAATAAAGCACTTATAGCGCAAGCTAACTCCAATGTTTAGACGACTTTACAGTCAAAGTCGTGCAAACAAAGGGACTTGTCGAGGGGGAGGGGGTACTGTTTTTCGCGATCATAATGACGCCACGCGGCGCTGGATGAGCAAAAAGTACATGGCCATCAGTATAAGTAATACACCGTTCACGCCGAGCACTTTGGGCGCGCTGAACAGCGGAACCAGCCAGCCCGACACCAGGTTCCCCATCGGCATGCCGCCGCGAAAGGCGCAGTTGTAGACGCTCATTACGCGGCCGCGCATTTCGTTCGTGGTGATCAACTGCACCAGCGAGGTCACGGTGGCGAAGACCGCCATCATCGACGCGCCGACAATCATCAGCATGCTGTAGCTCAGGTGCAGCGACGTCGAATGGGCGAAGACGGCGATGGCTGCGCCCAGGCAGATCAGCGTGGTGATGGCGAAGCGGCCCTTGTTGCGCATGTTGCCCAGGCTCGCTACCCCAAGCGAGCCGCAGATGGAGCCGATGCCCATCAACGAAAGCAGATTCCCGTAAGTCTCCGGGCCGCGGTGAAAGATGTCTTTCACGAACACGGGAATGTAAGTGCGCATCGGCATGGCCAGCGCGGTCATGCAGAACGCCAGCACGATGAGCGCCTCCATCGAGCCCTGCCGGCGCACGAAGCGGATGCCCTGCTTCAGGCTGGTCAGGATCGACTCGGCGGTGGTCGGCGGCAGGAACGGCGGCCGGATGATCATCAGCGTGGTGATGGGCGCCACAAACGACAGCGCGTTCAGCCCGAAGCACCACGTCTCGCCCAGCTTGGCCAGCGCCTGGCCGGCCAGCGCCGGGCCGATGGTCACCGCCAGGTTGAACTGGATGGAGTTCAGCGCGATGGCGTTCGGCATGTCCTCGCGATCCACCAGCGTGGGGATGAGTGCCGAGTACGCCGGCCCGCCGAAGGCCTGCGCGAAGCCCGCGACGAACGACAGGCAGAGAATGTGCCAGATGTGCACGCGGCCGGTGGCAACCAGCACGGTCAACGTGGCCGCACTGGCCATCTGAATGTACTGCGAGGCCAGCAAGACTTTGCGGCGCTCGATGCGGTCGGCCACGACGCCGCCGATGAGAGTAAAGAGGAAGATGGGAATGCCGCCCAGGAACTGGTCAAGCGCCAGCAGAAACGCGGAGTGGCTGAGGCGGTAAATCAGCCAGCCTTGCGCCACGATCTGCATCCAAGTGCCAATACTGGAGGTGCAGGCGCCGATCCACATCAGGCGGAAGTCGCGATACTGAAATGCCTTGAATGTGCTGCGCAGTCGGGATGGCTTCATAGGGTCGGCGGGTTTCGGGTCTGGAAACTCTATCTTCGCATGCGCCGCGCACATCCGTTGCCTCCTGGAGACCGCCCTGCAAATTCATTCAAAACACGCAGGAGGATTGGACGACGCAAGTGTCGAGTCGGCAGCATCTAAATACGCGTATTAGATCGCTAAAGTAGCAACTCGATGCATCGCGAGGTTTCGGTTTCAGGTTTCGGGCGCCGCGCCGCGCGGTTGGACTCGACTTGAAACTTGTAACTGGAGACTTGAAACTGGTCTCATGAGGAGATCGCCTTAATGCCAATCATCGCCGCCCAGGAACAGAGTTTGCTGACGCCGTTCGACCTGCATTTGTTCAACGAGGGCAAGCACATCCGGCTGTTCGAGAAGTTCGGCGCGCATCTCACCGAGCTGAACGGCCGCAAGGGCACGTACTTCGCACTGTGGGCGCCCAATGCCGAGCGCATTTCGGTGGTCGGCGACTTCAACGGCTGGGACCCGAACTCGCACCCCATGAGCCCGCGCGATAGCTCGGGGGTTTGGGGGGCGTTCATCCCCGATCTGGGCCGCGGCGCGGTTTACAAGTATCACATCCGCTCGCGCTATCACATGTACACGGTCGACAAAGCCGATCCGTTCGCGTTCTATAACGAGGTCCCGCCGCAGACGGCATCCATCGTTTGGGACACCTGGTACGAATGGAACGATCGCGAATGGATGGGCCAGCGCCATGACCGCAATAAGTTCGAGGCGCCCATCTCCATTTACGAGGTGCATCTCGGCTCGTGGATGCGCGTGCCGGAAGAGGGCAACCGCTCGCTAAGCTATCGCGAGCTGGCCGTGAAGCTGGCCGATTACATTTGCGAGATGGGCTTCACGCATGTCGAGTTTCTGCCCGTGATGGAGCACCCATTTTTCGGCTCGTGGGGCTATCAGATCACCAGCTATTACGCGCCCACCGCGCGCTTCGGCACTCCGCAGGACTTCATGTACCTGGTCGACTACCTGCACCAGCGCGGCATCGGCGTGCTGCTCGATTGGGTGCCCTCGCACTTCCCCAATGACGAGCACGGACTCGCCTATTTCGACGGCACGCATTTGTACGAGCACGCCGATCCGCGCAAGGGCTTCCATCCCGAGTGGAAGTCGTCGATCTTCAACTACGACCGCAACGAGGTGCGCGCATTCCTCATCAGCAACGCTATCTTCTGGCTGGACCGTTATCACGTCGACGGCTTGCGCGTGGATGCGGTCGCGTCGATGCTGTACCTGGACTACGCCCGCAAGCAAGGGGAGTGGATTCCCAACCAGTTCGGCGGCAAGGAGAACCTGGGGGCCGTTTCGTTCCTCAAGACGGTCAACCAGGAGGCGTACGAGAACTTTCCCGACATTCAAACCATTGCCGAGGAGTCGACCTCATGGCCGATGGTCTCGCGGCCGCCGTATCTCGGTGGGCTCGGCTTCGGCATGAAGTGGGACATGGGCTGGATGCACGACACGCTGCTGTACATGTCGAAGCAGCCGATTCATCGCAAGTATCACCACAACAAGCTGACCTTTCGCGGGCTGTACGCGTTCACGGAGAACTTTGTCCTGCCGCTCTCGCACGACGAGGTGGTCTACGGCAAGGGATCCTTGTTCGGCAAAATGGCCGGCGACGACTGGCAGAAGTACGCGAACCTGCGTCTCTTGTTCGGCTACATGTTCACGCAGCCGGGCAAGAAGCTGCTGTTCATGGGCGACGAGATCGCGCAGTGGAGCGAGTGGAACCACGACGGCAGCGTCGACTGGCACGCGCTCGGCTGGCCTCAACATCAAGGCGTTCAGCGCTGGGTGCGCGACTTGAACGCCTTCTATCGGAGCGAGCCGTCGCTGCACGAAACGGATTTCGATCCTCAGGGCTGGCGCTGGATTGACGCCGACGATTCCGATCACAGTGTGCTGACGTACATGCGGCTGCGCAAGGATGGCAGCACTCCGCTGCTGATCGCGTGCAACTTCACGCCTGTGCCGCGGCGCGGATATCGCGTTGGCGTGCCGCAGCAAGGACACTGGAACGAAATTCTGAACAGCAACGCTGCACTTTACGGAGGAACGGACGAAGGAAATTTCGGCGGAAAGATGACCGACGCGATCGCCTGTCACGGCTACCCAAATTCGCTGGCGCTGAATTTGCCGCCGCTGGCGATGGTGGTGCTCAAACAATGAGTATTCAACCACAGAGACACAGAGGCACAGAGTTCCGCTTTTTATTTTCCTCGGTGACTCTGTGTCTCTGTGGTTTACCCGATTTGCGGAAGTGGCTAACTGCTCGCGTAAGTCCAGTCTTCCTCCCAGCGACCGAGGACAAACACGCCGCTGCCGCGCTCGTCGCGACCGTAGCGCAAACAAGCGAGCCCTTGCGAAAACGCCTTCAGGAACTGTTCGCGATTTCGCAACTGAACTTCAGCGGCTTTGTGTCGCGTTTCCGGAGCAGCCTTCCAGGCGTAGATTTCGGCGGGAATTGCAATCCGCATTTGCTCGACAAAGGCAGGCTGGGTTTGAGTTGAAAGCAGCTCTTCGACGCGCTTCGATTTCAGCCACCATTCCGCAACCAGGCGATCGGTCGGCAGGAATCCTTGCAGTGGCGACGACGTAATTCCGTACTGATTGATGTTGTAGCGGCGCGCGATTGCGCCGAGCCGTTCGAGATTGAAGTAGGCATTCTTGATCTCCAGCGGATCGAAGGTCCACTCGATGAGCTCGTAGCCGTTCGCAATCGCGTCCTCGCGCTGGAACAGCTTCAACCGCCGGCCCAAACCGCTGTTGCGATACTCGGCTTTCACCGCGAGCATGTGCGAATGCAAGTACGCATGGCCGTTGCGCGTTCCGGGAACAGAGAACGCAAAACCGACGAGCGTTTTTCCTTCCCACGCGCCGATTACTTGACCGCCGATCTTCGGCGCGAGCGAGAAGATGCGCAGCGGCACAAGCTCATTGTCGGCGAAGCCCCAGACTTCCTTCTGCAGGGCGACGAACGCGCGCAGCTCCTCGACCTCGGTCGAGTTGCGCACCTCGATGGCGCTCACGGCTGCTCCTGCTGTTTGGCTTGCTGCCACAGCGACTCCATCTCCGCGAGTGACGCTTCCGCCGGTTTGCGTCCCTGTTCGCGGAGCTTCTCTTCGAGATACTGAAATCGCCGGCGAAACTTGCGGTTGGTGCGGCGCAGCGACGATTCGGGATCGAGCGACAGATAGCGCGCGATGTTGACCAGCACGAAGAGGAGGTCGCCGACTTCGTCTTCCAGCCGCGCGCGCAGCTCGGGCGAAATCTTCGCACCGCGTGCGCCCGCAACGCCCGCTCGCGATTCCGGTTGCGGACCAGGCTCCGGATATTCCGCCAGGTTGTGGCGAAGCTCCGTTGTCTCTTCCTCCAGCTTCTCGAACAGCCCTTCGATGTTGGGCCAGTCGAATCCGACGTGGGCCACGCGCGAGCTGATCTTGTAAGCTTCCATCAGCGACGGCATTGCCGACGAGACGCCTGCAAGCACGGATTCCGGATGATCTTGCTTGCGCTCCGCTTCTCCAGACTGTTCCTGCCGCTTCTTCTTCTCCTCGGCTTTGAGCGCTTGCCAATTCCGTAGAACTTCGCCCGGCGTGTCAGCCTTCACCTCGCCGAACACATGCGGATGTCGATCGATCAGCTTGTTGCAAAGGCGATCGAGCACATCGTCGATGGAGAAGCGCTTCTCCTCCTGCGCCATCTCAGCATAGAAGAGCACTTGCAGCAGCAGGTCGCCGAGTTCGCCCGTGAGCTCGTTCCAATCGCGCGCGTCGATGGCTTCAACGACTTCGTAGGCTTCTTCCAATGTGTAGGGTTTGATGGTGTCGAAGGTCTGTTCGCGGTCCCAGGGACATCCGCCTTCGCCGCGCAATCGCGCCATGATGGAAACGGCGCGCTCGAATCGTTCGCCAGTAGTCGGCATCAGGACAAATCTAAATGAGTTGAAGAGAGGCAGCAAAGGCGGGCAGAGCAAGGCCTCGTCTGTGCTCGGGGCAGGCTTCAGGCCTGCGTCCCACTCGCGCTTCGGAGTCGAGGTTGAAACCTCGACTCCGAAACTGAATATCTTCCGGCTGAGACGCTGGCCTGAAGGCCCGCTCTACCTTACTTATGTTTACGGGGCGCTGGCCGCGAGCACAGCAGGAAACAGCTCAGCCAGCAGCTTGGGATCGTCGGAGATCAGGCCGTCGGCATCCCATTCGGCAAAGCGTAGCAGATCGCGCTTGCGATTCACGGTCCAGGTGAGAAGCTGCAAGCCTCGCGCATGGGCCTCGTCGACAAGCCGCCGCGACACCAGCGAGTGATGCGGGACAAACGTGTGAATAGGAAGCTCGGTCCAGCGCTGCGCGGCTTCAGGGTCCTTGCAGATGTAACCCAGCGATAACGAGGGGGCGATCTCGTGCAGCTTCAGCAGGACCTCGGGAAGAAACGATGAAACCAGGTAACCGCGCTGCGGCGGATCGGCGTGCAATGCGCTGACCACGGCCTCTTCGTTCCCAGCCACCTTCAACTCGATATCGAGATAAGCGGTCGCCGCAAAACGGGCGAGCACTTCTTCGAGGCAAGGCAGATTGTAACCATGCCTCCGTTCCAAGCCTGCGTAGTCGTGCTCGGCAACGTTCGTGCCTTGGTGCTCAGGATCGTGGCAGAGCACGTGACGGCGATCGCGCGTATAACGCACGTCGAACTCGAAGCCATCGCAGCCGCTTGCCATCGCATACGCGAAAGCGGCAAGCGTGTTCTCGGCGGGAAGGCGTTGTTCCCGGCCAGGCAATCCAATTCGCCGCACCGCGCGCGCGCCGCGATGGCCAAGAAGGAGTGGACGCGTTCGTCTGGATAAAGTGAAACTCATGATGCGCAGCTGCCTAAGCAAACGTTGCCTTTGATGGTTTGATGGTCTGCAAAGAAAGTGCCGGTTAAGCTGGGCGATGAAAATTCGGTGAATGTGAATGTTTCTCGGCTTGCCAATCTTCAGTCCAAATCAAAGTCGCGCAGCGGCTTGCCCGTGTCCGGAGTTTCTTTCGCTCGCTTGAGTGCCTCCTGAAACTTCTTTTCCAGCAGATCGCCCTGGTGCTTCTGCGCCTCGACGGACTGCCGAAAGATCGATTCCTTGCGGCTGTCCTGGTCCTTCATGGCTCGCGCCGCGGCCTCCAGATCTTCGAAGGTCTTGGGCACGGCTTTGGGTGTGTGCGCGATCACCGCTTTCACTTCAGGATCGATCTTCAGGGTCGCGCCGCAGCAGGGGCACGCAACCTCAAAGGGTGCGGAATTCTTGGGCATATCGAAATCTTACCCCAGGCAGCAGAAACGAGCCACATCCGGCTCTACCCAGGTTCGACCTGCGAAAATTCGCCTCAGGGGTTGCGACCGAGAGGGCCGTCGCGAATCTAACCTAGGGACGTGAAAGTTTACGTTCCTCTTCTGCGCGAGCAATCGCACCGCATCTTCCCAGCGACAAGAATTCATCCCATCATCAGAGGAGTTTATTCATGGCAAGTACAGTTGATGTTCTTACTCCCAAACAACCGGCAGAGAAGCAAGGACGCATAAAGACGCTTGGTTACGCGGCCCATTCCTCCACCTCACCGCTCCAGCCGTTTTCCTTCGAGCGCCGCGAGCCGGGCGCACACGATGTACAAATCGAAGTTCTTTATTGCGGTGTCTGCCACTCCGACCTGCACACCGTTCGCAACGAGTGGGAAAACTTCATGGCAACCACGTATCCGGCGGTTCCCGGCCACGAGATCGTGGGTCGCGTGAGCAAGGTGGGAGCGCAGGTCCGCAAATTCAAGGAGGGCGATCTGGCTGCCGTAGGCTGCATGGTCGATTCCTGCCGCAAGTGCGACAGCTGCAAGGCCGGGCTGGAGAATTACTGCGAGGTCGGTGCCACATACACCTACAACAGTCCCGACCCACATTTGGGCGGCGTGACCTATGGCGGATATTCGAAGCGAATCGTGGTGAATGAGAACTATGTTCTGAAGGCGCCCACCAATCTCGATCCGGCTGCGATGGCGCCTCTGCTCTGCGCCGGCATCACCACCTACTCGCCGCTCCGCCACTGGAAGGTCGGCAAGGGTCAGAAGGTTGGAGTAGTCGGCCTGGGCGGCTTGGGGCACATGGGCGTGAAACTGGCACATGCTTTCGGCGCCGAGGTCACGCTGTTCACCACGTCTCCGAATAAGAAGCAAGACGCTGCCCGGCTGGGGGCGCAGCACGTGATTATCTCGAAGGACCAGGCGGAGATGGAAAAGCATGTCCGCAGCTTCGACTTCATTCTCGACACAGTTTCCGCTGAACACGACATCAACGCTTACCTGAACCTGCTGAAACGCGATGGTGCGATGGTATTGGTGGGTGCGCCGGAGAAGCCGCTGCCGGTCGCGGCGTTCAATGTTATCTCGGGACGGCGCAGTCTTTCGGGATCGAGCATTGGTGGTATTCCCGAGACCCAGGAGATGCTGGATTTCTGCGGCAAACACGGCATTACCGCAGACATTGAACTGATCCCAATTCAGAAGATCAACGAGGCGTACGACCGCATGCTGCGGAGCGATGTGAAGTATCGCTTCGTGATTGATATGGCTTCGTTGAAGTAATGATTGAGAACTTCTTTATGCGGCGCGGCTGAAGCCGCGCCCCGTCTACTTTGCCCCGACCGCTTCGGCCTGGAGTTGCGGCGTGCGCTTCATGCGCTCTTTCTCCACCACGAAATTTCCCAGGAACAGCATGTCCATCTCGCTTTTCGAGAAGGTGCTGAAGGCGTTGGCGGGCGTGGTGACGATGGGCTCGCCCTTGAGGTTGAACGACGTGTTCAGGATCGCGGGGATCCCTGTGGCCTGGGCGAAGCGGTCGATCAGCCGGTGATAACGCGGGCTCGCCTCTGCAAAGACGGTTTGCAAACGCCCGGTGCCGTCGACGTGCGTGATGGCGGGCAGGACGCTGTGTTTCGACGGCCGCACCGGAACCACGTACAGCATGTAGCGTGCGGGATAGTGCTCGGCCGCGTTCGGGATTTCAAAGAACTCCTCCGCGCGCTCGGCCAGCACTGACGGTGCAAACGGGCGATACGGCTCGCGAAACTTGATCTTGGTGTTGACGATGTCCTTCATCCGCGGATTACGGGCGTCGGCGATGATGCTGCGGTTGCCCAGCGCGCGCGGACCCCACTCAAAGCGCCCCTGATACCAGCCGATGACGTTACCCTGCTGCAAGCCGTCCACGGCCATATCCAGCAAGCGATCGTCGTTGTCCACGTGTTCGTAGGGGATGCCGTTCTCGTTCAGGAACTGATGGACTTCGGCATCGGAATACGCTTTGCCCCAATAGGCATGGTCCATGCGGAAGCGGCGCGGATTGCCGAGCAGCATGTTGTCGGCCCAGAGGGCAGCGCCCAGAGCGCCGCCGCCATCGCCGGCCGCGGGCTGGATGAAAATGTCGTCGAACGGCGTCTCGCGCAGGATGCGGTGATTGGCAACGCTGTTCAGGCCCACGCCTCCGGCGATGCAGAGCTTGCTGAGGCCCGTTTCTTTGTGCAGTTGCCGCGCCATACAGATGAGCACTTCTTCCGTGACCTGCTGAATGCTGGCGGCGATGTCGGCATAATGCTGGTTGAGCTTGCACAGTTCGTGGAAATTCGACGGCGCCTGGCCAAAGTACTCGGGGAAGCCCGAGTCCTCGGTGAAGAACAGCATCTTGGGCGGTCGCGGCTCGCCGAACAACTGCACGAACTTGTTATTGAAGGTGCGCGTGGTGGAATGCTGGAAGCAGAAATAATCCATGTCCAGCGAGAATGAACCGTCGGCCTCCTGCCGGATGAGCTTCCAGACTTTGTCGACATAGCGCGGCTGTCCATAGGGCGCCATGCCCATGACTTTGTATTCGCCCTCGTTCACCTCGAAGCCGAGGAATGCGGTGAACGCGCTGTAGAGCAGCCCGATCGAGTGCGGGAACATCATCTGCTTTTTAATCTCGATGTGGTTGCCCTTGCCCACGCCCCAAGTTCCCGTGACCCACTCGCCAACGCCATCGACGGTGAGCACCGCGGCTTCTGCAAATGGCGAACACAGGAAGGCGCTCGCCGCGTGCGACATGTGATGTTCGCTGTAGAGGATTTTGTCAGTGGGAATGTTCAGCTCAGCCGATATCTTTGAGCCTACCCAGAGTTTGTCGATCATCCAGGTGATCATCGACTCGCGAAACACCTTGTACGACTGCGGGTAAGTCTGGAGCACGCTCATCAGAATACGATCGAATTTGCGGAAGGGCTTCTCGTAGAACACCACGTAGTCGAGGTCGCCGCCCTGAAGGCCGCCGCTCTCCAGGCAGAACTTGATGGCCTGATGGGGAAAGCCGAAGTCGTGCTTGACGCGGCTGAAGCGCTCTTCCTCTGCCGCGGCGATGAGCTTGCCGTCCTGCAAAAGCGCGGCTGCGGCGTCGTGGTAATAGCAGGAGATTCCCAGGATATTCATGTCAACCTTGGCGCCGGGCCTCGTCAAGAGTGTTGGGGAGTGGGGGATGGTCAAACCAGGCTTCGGGGCGTTTCTTGGTGTGCAGCGAGTCGGAGAACAGCCGCACCGGCAAACCGAACAGCGCCATCACAGTGGCGTAGAGCAGGGTCAGAATAATGCGAGCATTGATGTTGCCGATGAAATGCCCGAACTTATTCCATCTCTCTGAGAGTGTGGTCCGCAAGCGTGCAGGCAGGCAGAACCAGAGTGCAACGCCGACAGCGACGACCGCCAGCACGGCCCGCCAATGTAGCTTAATCAAATGAACCGGCGCCGACATCGTTTGTTTCCCTTAGAAGAACGTGTAGATAAACGGCGCGATCGCTGAGCTCTGGGCCAGGATCAGCACCACAGCAAACAGCGCCAGCGTAATCAGAATAGGCGTGAGCCACCAGCGCTTGTTGTTCCAGAAAAACGAAAACAGTTGACCCGCGGTGCCGACACGTTGACCCGTGGTTCTGAAGAAGCCCATAACGTCTCCCGAACAGCCGCCTTGGCGAAGGGGACCAACGCCGAAGTGGCGACCGTCCGCTGATTTTACCCCAGATTGTACCGAAAGCCGAGTTCTCGACATATGCAAGAGCGGATTCCTGTCTTCCTCGCCCTGGTCCCTCAATTGTTTTGTGCTGGAGCCGCACTTTTCGGCTTCGTAACTCCTGAGGCTGCCGGGTGTTCCCGGAGAAAACCGCATATCTGAGCGGCAATTTCCTTGGAAAAAGCGGCGGTATAGTGCGCCGTATCGACGTAAAGATTTTCCTGCTTGTTCTGCTGCATGTCGGCCAGCCACAACACGTCAGCTCCCAACTTCCCCTGCGCCCGCAGATTATCCATGAGCGCGTAGCCATATCGGCACCTGGTATACACGGGGTAGGAGCGGTAAAACAAATCGTAACGAGTATCGTATTTGTAAGCCGGCACCGGCTGCCAAACGAAAATCGGACGTACCCCGAAGTGATCGGCGATCGCCTCGATCATTCTCTTGTTGGCCAGCCATCGATCGGCGATGCTTTCCAGCAGCGCAGGGTCAGTGTCCTGTATAGGCTTCTGGGGTTGCGGTCTCCACCGGTTCTGGTCAGCGCTGTCTGTAGGGGTCTGGGGTTGCGGTTTCCAACGCGCCGCTATCCAATGCGCTGCCCGGACCATGGGCAGGTTCTGGAGCGGGCTGGGCTCTTGTTTTCCGTCAAAAACATCACGCAGCCTATCCGTATACAAGGGGCCGCTAGTAGCCCAGAAATCATTGAGGCCATCGATAAACACCGCCACTTGAGGTACATGTCCCTCATTGAGTAATTGCTGAAACAGGATCAGTTCCTGGCTGCTGAAGTAGCCCTCGCGCCCAAAGTTGTATACCGACACGAACCCACCAGAATGGTTCGCCGGAGCACATTGCTGCAGATAGGAAGCGATGGTTTCATCATCGGGGAGGCCAAATCCGTACGTAGTCGATCCCCCAAACACGAAGACGTTCACCGCATCGGAACGCGGCGGCCAAGGCGCCTGATCTTTTGAGAAGCGGAAGCCGGTGGGGTCGACGTTGATAAACTTGCCTCGAAAAGGCCTCTGCCTGAACCCGGTAAACGGCTCATACTCGAATCTCGAGTCCCTGTAGTTCTCGGTGACCAGGCTCTTAATGTCCTCTTCGCTCCAGCCGGGATACGCTTTTCGGAGTTTGTCGATTCCGTATTCGTCGAGGGGCGTTTGCGACTTCGCCGACCCATACTCGTCGACGGGCGCTGGCGGCTTCGCCGACCGCCTGGCGTAGATGATTGCGTAGAGAATCAGGTTCAGGATGACGAACAGCAGAAGACCGTTGACCAGAGCGAGGGCCGCCTGGGTGTACCAATGCTTAAACTTGCGCCATGGTGTTGAAGGAGAAGCCGCCGCGGAATTATCCAATGCTTTTGCCCTTAGAACGACGTGTAGATGAACGGAGCGATCCCGCAATTTTGCCGTAGATTGTACCGGAAGCAGGGCTTCTGGACCGAGAAGTTGATGACTTTGACAACCATTGAACCCTCCAAAGCGTCGGCCCCCGGGCTGGAAGTCGGTCGGAACGTCAGGCGAACGAATCAGAAGGAGCGATACAGAAAGACATTGGCGGCGCGGCTCTGATGAGGCAGGAGGGTCAACAGAAGGACGCAAGTCACGGCCCAGATCGGCGAGAGCCAGGCCCAGCGATGGTGCAACGCAATGACCGCGGCTTCCGGCCTGGTTGCGGAGGTCAGCGCCCGTTCCTCCATGCGATCCAGAAGCTCGACCGCAATCAGCGTTGCGGCGTATGCGAGCGCCACAACCACGACGAGCAGGTACAAACTGGGATGCAGAACGTTGTGTGCGTAGCTTGCCGGCGACAGGAGCGCGGCGAACATCTGTCGGGCTTGCCCCCACGAGCCCGCGCGGAACCAGATCCATCCCAGGTTCACCAGCGCCATCGTCAAGAGCCAGAAAACCGCAGTCCATGCGCGCGACGCTGGTTGCCAATCGAACCGCCGTTCCACCTGCTGCACCTGGCGATGCAGGATGAGCAGCACCCCGTGATAACAGCCGAAGAGTACGAACGGGAGCGTCCCTTTGTGCCAGATTCCGAATAGCACCATCGCAATCAGCAGGCAGAATTTGCGCCACCACTCCGCGCGGCGCAGCATGGCGAGCGGCAGGAAGACATAGTCGCGAATCCAGAACGAAAGCGACATGTGCCAGCGCGTCCAGAAGACCGACGGCGTGGTGGACGTGAATGGCCGCGCGAAATTTTCCGGCACAGTGAAGCCCATCATGCGCGCGGCGCCGATAGCGATATGCGAGTAGCCGGCGAAGTCGAAGAAGATTTGCAGGCCGTAGCCCAGCGCCAGGCAGCAGACGTCAAGCCCACCCCAGTTGCTCACCTGGTCGAAGCCGGCTGAGATTCCCTGACCGGCGACCAGACCTTTGCCGAGTAACTGCGCGACCTGCATCATCAACAGTCCCGTGGCGATGCGAGCGAGCCCACGCGCTTTGTCGTCGCGCGACGGCGGCGCCTCCGACCGGAACTGCGGGAGCATCTCGGGCAGGCGGCAGATGGGGCCCGAGATAGTCACCGGGAAGAAGGCCATGTACAGAGCGAATTCGAGGAACGACGGATCGAGTTCTTCGCCGCGGTAGAGATCGAGCAGATAGCTCATCGCCTGGAAGGTCCAGAAGGAAATTCCCAGCGGCAGGGCGATGTGCGAGAACCGTTGCAAGGACGCGAGCGGCAGGGAAGCCGCCGCGCCGGGCAGATATTTGAAGGCGCCCAACAGCAGCAGATTGAAGATCAGCCCCGCCCACAACAGGCCGGCCGACCCGCTGCGCTGCATTCTCCGCCCGAGCAGGAAATTGATGATCGTCGAAGCGAGCAGCACGAGCAAAAACCAGGTTCCCCAAGTGAGGTAGAGCGCGTAGCTGACGACGAGGAGAATGCCCTGCCGCGTGCGCTGTGAGCGCGCGCGCGTGAAGACGATCACGCCGAAAAGAAGGGCCAGCGCATACAGCGATGCTCGAAAGACGATTCCGGAGTCCACGTTATGGTTTCTGCTGGGCCGTCTGGCAAGAATACACCTGCACCCCATGTGCTAATCTAGTTCCACTTTGTCGTAATTCGGGGAAACCTGCGTAGATGGCGCAAGAACAGCAGTTTCCGGTAGTTCTCATCAAGCCTTCCCACTATGACGATGACGGTTACGTCATCCAGTGGTTCCGCTCGGCAGTACCTTCCAATTCACTTGCAGTGGTGAACGGCCTGGCAGTGGATTGCGCGCAGCGTCGCGTGCTGGGCGACGATGTCGAGATCGTTGTCAGCTCCATGGACGAGGACAACACGCGCATCCGCGTCGACCGCATTGTGCGGCAGTTCGCCGGCAAGCGCGGGCTGGTGATGCTGGTGGGCGTGCAGTCGAATCAGTTCCCGCGCGCGATGGACATTGCGCGTCCGCTGCGACAGGCAGGAATCCCGGTATGCATGGGCGGCTTTCATGTCTCAGGGTGCCTGTCAATGCTGGGCGGTATCACTCCGGAGCTGAAGGCTGCCCAGGATCTCGGGATCTCGCTGTTTGCCGGCGAAGCGGAAGAGAACCGCATGGACCAGGTGTTTCGCGATGCCTGGCAGGGCGAGTTGAAGCCGCTCTACAACTACCTGAACGATCTGCCGTCGCTGGAGGGCGCGCCGGTGCCGATGCTTCCGGCGACGACCATCCGCCGCACCATCGGCAAGCACACCAGCTTCGACGCCGGCCGCGGCTGCCCATTCCTGTGCTCGTTCTGCACCATCATCAACGTGCAGGGGCGCAAGTCCCGACGCCGCACAGTGGATGAGATCGAGCAGATCGTGCGCCGCAATCTGGATCAGGGTGTCGGCAACTTCTTCATCACCGACGACAACTTCGCGCGCAACACCGACTGGGAGAAGGTCTTCGACCGGCTTATCCAGATGCGCGAGCAGGAGAAGTTGCACATCAAGTTCATGATCCAGGTGGACACGATGTGCCATCGGCTGCCGCACTTCATCGAGAAGGCGGGGCGCGCGGGCGTACGGCGGGTGTTCATCGGCCTGGAGAGCATCAACACCGAAAGCCTGCTGGGCGCGCGCAAGAAACAGAACAAGATTGCCGAGTATCGCAAGATGCTGCTGATGTGGAAGCAGGCGGGCGCGACGGTCTTCGCCGGATACATCATGGGCTTCCCCGAGGACTCGCCGGAGTCGGTGATTCGCGACGTGCACATCATCCAGCGGGAGCTTGCCATCGACCTGCTGGAGCCGCATGCGCTCACGGCACTGCCCGGCTCGGAGGACCATCAGAAGCTGCATAAGGCGGGCGCGTTCCTCGATCCCGACCTGAACAAGTACGACCTCGAGCACGTGACCACGAAGCACGCGCGCATGACGGCGGAGCAGTGGGCGAAGCTCTATCGCGACACGTGGAAGGAGTTCTACACGCTGGAGCACATGGAGACGACGCTGCGGCGCGCCGCGGCAACGGGCATCAAGCCGGGACACATGGTGCCCATCCTGCTGTGGTTCCACTTCTGCATCGTGTACGAGAAGATCGATCCGCTGCAGGGCGGCGTGCTGCGGCGCAAGTATCGCAAAGATCGCCGGCCGACAATGCCCATCGAGAGCCCGTTCGTGTTCTACCCGCGCTTTTTCGCCGACCTCATCTACAAGCACGTGAAGCTGGCGCAACTGGTGTGGCGCTTCCACTGGTTCAAGGAGCGGCTGATGCGCGATCCCAATGCGAAGAACTACACCGACATCGCCCTGACGCCCGACTCGGACACGGCGACGGACGAGTTGGAGATACTCGTGCCACAGGCGGCGAGGAACCACGAACTGGTCGCGATCAGCAAGTAAACAAGCAGATCTCTCCTCGCCTGAGCGCCGAATCCGGCAGCTTTCAGGGACACAGGCTACAATCGTCGCCATGGCCGGCGACGCGAGGATGGGGCGAGAAGCTGGGGCATCCGCAACTCGTCCGAACTTTACCCTCCGTTACATCTTCCTCGCGCTATTGTTTGCGATTGCAGTTTTCTTCCAGATCGGGGCCATCAAGACAGCGCTGTCCCCGGTTCCCCTGGATGAGCCGTTTTTTGCGCCACGCCTGGGCAGCGCCTCGATCGAGCAAGTGAGCCACAAAGCAGCGCACGCGGGACTGCACAGGGGAGACATACTAGTTGCCATCAACGGTCGTGCCTACACCGGGCAGGAGGTGTGGCTGGAAGAGCTCAATAAGGCACAGCCAGGACAAACCATCCTGGTGACCGTCCGCTCGCCAGGAATGAACTCCAAGGAACGCGCCGTCACGCTTCTCGTCCAACCTAGCCGCAACTTGCTGGATGCCAAGACAGTCAGGATTTTTCTGTTTGTGCTGATGCCGGTGTTTTGCATCGTTCTTGGCTTCTGGGTCGTAGTGGTTCGTCCGGGCGACCTGTCGGCTTGGCTTCTGCTGGCCATTTTGCTGGGCTTCTCGCAGTTCCTGACGGTGCCTTCAACTGTGTTGAGCTGGGGGCCGGGCGCCATTCCAGCAGCGATTGCGTATAGCTTCACGCTGAAGATGTCCTGGTTCGCCTGCATGTTCCTGTTCGGCTTCTACTTTCCCGAGCCAATGCCGGAATTCCAACGCCCCGGCAGCTTGTGGAGGTGGCTGCCTGCCATGGTCGTCGGTCCTTATGCAGTTTGGTGTGTTGCGGGTCTGATCGCCACCGATCTTGACCTCCGCAATTACCATTCGTCGGCACGGCTGGCGCGGCTGGTGAATTCTCTCGACCCGGCGATTACCGTTTATGTGTATCTGCTGATAAGCGGCTTTTTCGGATTTATTTTCAGCAAGTCGTATCGCGCCATCTCACCGGATTCCAAACGTCGGCTGCGCCTGCTGTACTGGGGAGCGACGGTTGCGATGGTTCCTCTGCTGTTGCTCGGCTTGACCGAATGGCTGCTCCCAGGAAAGGAGGTCCCCGACTGGATCATTTCCGTCATCCTCATGATTTTCGCGCTGTTCCCGCTCACGCTGGCTTACGTGATCGTAGTGCAGCGCGCGATGGACGTGCGCGTGGTGCTGCGGCAGGGACTGCAATATGCGCTGGCAAAGAATGGCATACGTGTGTTGCAAGTCGTGGCCCTGGGACTTGTGGCGGCGACGTTTGTGGCGCTTAGCCAGCATCGCGACACCCCGCAAAAGCTGGTAGTCATCGGAGTTGGTTTGGGCGCCGTCTTCATCATCCGCCGGGGAGGCGACCGGGCCCGCGAATGGGTGGACCGACGTTTTTTCCGCGAGGCCTACGACGCCGAACAGGTTTTGAGCGAACTGAGCGACAGCGTGCGCAGCATGGTGGAGGTGCCCTCGCTGATTGCAACGGTCGCCGAACGCATCTCGCAGACGCTGCACATTTCGCGGGTGGCGGTTGTGCTGGGCGGTGGGCCGTATCGCCCGGCATACGCTCTCGGCTACCCGGCTCCGCCCGACATCGTTTTCCCGCCGGGCGCGGGCATGGTAAAGGTGCTGCAGAGGCAGAACGGGCCTGCTCGCGTCTACTTCGACGATCCTCACTCCTGGTTGCATCGCGAACCCGAGGTCACCGAGGAAGACCGCTTCAAGCTGGCCCAGTTGCAAGCTGAGCTGCTGCTTCCGCTGAATGGGCGCGAGCGATTGCTGGGCTTCATCAGCCTCGGCCCCAAACGCTCGGATGAAGCGTACTCCGGCACCGACCTGCGCCTGCTCAAGTCGGTGGCGACGCAGACCGGCCTGGCGCTGGAGAACGCACATCTCATCTCCGCCATGGCGGACGAGGTCGCCCAGCGCGAGCGTTTGAACAGTGAGCTGCAGATTGCCCGCGAGGTGCAGGAGCGGCTCTTCCCGCAGAAGCTGCCTCCGATTTCCGGAATCCAGTATGCAGGCGCCTGCCGTCCGGCCTCCGGTGTGGGCGGAGATTACTACGATTTTCTCGCCTTGCCGGCCGGCCGGCTGGGCATCGCCATCGGCGACGTTTCCGGCAAAGGCATCGCTGCCGCACTTACCATGGCCAGCCTGCAAGCCTCATTGCGCGCGGAGGTCACCCGCGCCTCCGACAATCTGGCCGGGCTGATGGTGAACGTGAATCGCCTGCTTCATGAGGCCCTCGCGTCCAACCGCTACGCCACGTTCTTCTATGCGCAGTACGATCCGGCATCGCGCCGGCTCACCTATGTCAACGCCGGCCACAACCCGCCCATGCTGTTTCGCTGCCATGATGGCAGCGACTGTGCGCGGCTTGAGGCTTGTGGCACCGTGGTCGGTTTGCTGGAAGAGTCCATGTACGAGCAACGCAGTCTAACGATTGCGCCCGGGGACATCCTGGTTGGTTTCACTGACGGAGTCAGCGAGGCCATGAATGAGGCCGAAGATGAATTCGGGGAGGAGCGGCTGATGCAGACGGTGCGCTCCAGCGTAGGCTTGCTTCCGGCCGAGATCATCGCCCACATCATGCAGGAGGCCGACAGGTTCGCCGACGGCGCCAAACAGCACGATGACATGACCCTGGTAGTCCTGTGCGCCCAAACCGGAAATGCCAATTGAGCCTACGCCCGGCGAGACTCCCGGCGGCAGAATCCGTTACTATATTTCGAGTGTCCCTGCTGATCCTGCCGGCCCATCCGGCGCAAAAGGAAATTCCGTAATGAAGCGTTCTCTATTACAACTCGCCGCGGCGGTGATTTTGCTGCTGTTCAGCACCGCGGGCTGGAGCGTGGATGTCTCCATGTTGAAGCCGCCCAAAGGCTCCAAGGTAGCGATTATCGTGTTCGAGGACCTGGAGTGCCCGCAGTGCGCCCGTGCGGCGCCCATGCTGCACGAAGCGGCGAAGAAGTACAACATTCCGCTGGTGCAACACGATTTTCCGCTTAGCCAGCATCCGTGGTCGTACCAGGCGGCGGTGAATGCCCGCTACTTCGATAGCAAGTCGGAGAAGCTGGGCGACGCGTATCGCTTGTACATCTTTGCCAACCAGAACTCCATCACTAAACAGAACCTGCAGGGCATCACGGAGAAATGGGCCGAGGACCACAAAACCACATTTCCGTTTATGGTCGATCCTTCCGGGCAGTTCAGCGGCAAGGTTGACGCCGATCGGCAGATGGGCGAGCGCATTCCGCTGCAACACACGCCAACGGTCTACATCGTGAACGATAGCGGGCGCGGACCCGCCGTGAGTGAGGTGACGGACCTGAGCAATCTCTACCAGATGCTCGATGAGGCGGTGAAGCAAGCCGGCTCCACGACCGAAGCCCACAAGCCGTCGGCGCACAAGGCTGCGAATCGCTAATTCTGATTTTCGGGTACTAATCTAATTAGATCAGTACCGATTTTCGCGCCGGGCGGATGGCCTACTGCCCGGCGTAGTATCCTTCCTGCGCCTGGACGGTCAGGTCCTTGTTCGTGGTGGTGAGTGCGATCTTGTGATAGCCGGGTGTGGCGGCCGACTTGTCCGGCGTGAATCCCAGGTTGTACTGGCTGCGCAGCTCGTTTTCAATCTCGGCGTAAATCTGGCTGATCGGTTCCTTCTTTGAGACTTCGAAGAAGCGTCCGCCGGTTTCTTTCGAGAGCCGTTGTAGTACCTTCTTGCCGTCAGGATGCGAGGTCTGCTGGGGATATCCGCCTCCCGGATAACGGCCCATTCCACCACCACCCCAGCCGCCATGCCGGCCGCCGGGATAAGCCTGGGGCCCGTAAGCCTCGGGGTCGGCGTAGAGAATCGAGTACACCAGCGTGTTGGCACGCTGCGCTGTCTCAATCGCGCGATCGAGGCTTACCTTCGACCCCTGGTCGACGCCGTCGGTCAGAAGAACAATCGCTTTGCGACCGTCCTGCTTGCGCATCAGTTCGTCGGAGGCGAGAAAGACCGAGTCATACAATGTGGTACCTCCGGCGTAATGACGGTGTCCTCCTCCGGATCCGCCTCCGCCACCCGGATAACCACCACCGCCGCCGCCGGACGATCCGCCACTGGAGTTGTTGAACTGCGGCGCGCCCAACTTGTCCAGTGCGGCCTCCAGCTTGTCGCGTGAGGCGGTCAGGTCCTGAAGCAACTCGATCTCATAATCGAAGTGAATCACGAAGGCCTTGTCCTTGTCGGGACGCATCAGCTCATTGAGGAACCCGTAGCTGGCGGTCCGCTCCTGGTCGATCAACCGCCGCTGGCTCCCGCTGGTGTCGACCAGCAAGCCGAGCTTCAGCGGCAAGTCGGTGTCGCGGGCGAAGTAACGGATGGTTTGTGAGTGGCCGTCCTGCTCCAGCTTGAAATCGTCCTTAGTAAGGTTGTTGACGATCTGCCCGTGCTTGTCGCGGACCGTCGCGAGCACGTTCACCACCTTTACGTCGGAGGAAAAGGTGGGGGTCTGCTGGCCGGGTAATACTGGGGCGCATAATGCCAGCGCAATCAGCAAGGCAAGCCTGCGGTAGCAAGATGCAGGTGACAAAGCGGCTGACACGAATCTCCTTCGGGCAAACGAATGCACTGTGACGCAGGGGTGTCATTCAGGATAAACCCATTCACAGGTTGAAAGTTGCCGCCGCGCCGCTCCGAAACAATGACGGCCAGCGAGGGCACTCGATCAAGGGCGGCACCAACGCTCTGGACTTTGCGTTCCAGCTCAGCCCCTGAGCTGACCTGCAACCCGGGACACGCCGCTTGTCGAATACACCCGAGTGCGATAGTTGCGCAACTTCGCCGCTGCTGCCGGGTTCACGTGAAGCATGCCCCTCTCTGGACTGGCCGCGGATTCCAACACCGAGAAAGCCGTCAGCACCTCATCGCGCGAGCGCATTCTTCAGGCCGCCAAACACCTGTTCGCGCGCAACGGATACGAAAACACCAGCACGGTTGCGATCGCCCGTGACGCAGGCACCAGCGAGTCGCAACTGATGAAGCATTTCGGCAGCAAGCAGGGACTGCTAGTCGCCATCTTGGACCGCGGATGGGCCGGGATCATCCAGCGCGTGCAGGCCCTGAGCAGCCGGGACAATCCAGGGCGACTGTTTGGGATGCTGGAAGCGATTGTCATCGAGATGGGGAACGACCAGGAACTGAAGGAATTGATGACGCTCGAGTCGCGCCGCATGCGCAAGGACGGCCGCGATGTGCTGATGAGCCGGGGCTACCGGCAGTTCGCGGAGCTGTTCGATGTGGTTTTGAGCGACATGCGCCGGGATGGGCAGATTCGCGCCGACCTGAACCTGGAGGCGGTACGCGCGGCCCTTGTCGGCATGACCGAAAGCCTGCTGCGCGATCAGGTAGTGGCGATGCGTTCCGACCTGCGGGCCGGTTTCAGTTTCGACGATATCCGCGAAGTCTTGCAAGCGCTCGTGCCCGCGCTGGCCGGCGATCCTGTCACACCCTTCAAATCCGCCAACGGCTGATGTTGACGGCAGCGTCCGGCGGCGAGGAGCGAAAGACGCCGTCTTGAATTTCCCCTCCTACGGGGATGGAATGGGTTATCTTTCCTACCCGGGGATGCCTTCTGACTTCCCCGTGCGAATTCAGGAAGACCCCGATTCCACAGAAGATCAGCACCGCAACAACCACGCTGATCGCCCAAACAGCCAACGAGTTTCCCATCTTGCGGGTGTGTAGCGGTTCGGCCATATCACATACGAACGCGTTTTATTGCGGAAAGTTGTCCCGACGCGAGCACCGCGCTTCATTAATCGGCGCTTAACCGTCGGCACGAGCCTTGACAAGAAGGACCCTGACCAGAAAGCTGATTGCGAAAATTACTCGAAGCGGCTGCGCGATCGTCAGGAAAACAATAAGGACTGAATGCTGAGTTTGAATGGTCGGGACGGGCAGATTTGAACTGCCGACCCCTCGCACCCCAAGCGAGTGCTCTACCAGGCTGAGCCACGTCCCGACTCTGCGATACACCCGGCCCAGACGGGCCGGAGGGGTTTCGATCCCCAACAGTTTATCACCGTTCGCGATATGATTTCGGGGATCACCATGAGCTCTGAAACCGGCTCCCAATATCTCGATGAAGTCTTTCGCGGGCTGCGCGGCCACAAGCGTTTGGCCGACGACGCCATCGCGCAGCTCAACGATGAACAGTTCTTTGCCCTCGCCAGTCCCGACGGCAACAGTGTCGCCATCATCGTGAAGCACATGGCGGGCAACATGCGCTCGCGCTTTACCGACTTCCTCGCCAGCGATGGCGAAAAGCCCGACCGCAATCGCGACCAGGAATTTATCGTCGAGGGCGCGGCCGCTCGCGACGAGATTCTGCGCGCCTGGGAGCAGCAATGGCAACTGGTCTTCGACACGATTAATTCGCTGCAGCCGGATGACGTCGAGCGCACCGTCACCATTCGCAGCCAGCCGCACACCGTGCTGCAGGCGCTCAATCGCGCCGCCTTGCATTTGGCGTATCACACCGGACAGATCGTGTTGCTCGCCAAGCATTGGAAGGGCGGCGACTGGAAGACGCTGAGCGTCCCCAAGGGCCAGAGCGAACAGGTGAACGCCGCCATGCGCGAGAAGTACAAGAGCGCAACATAAGCCCAGTGTGCGTTGTGGGATCGATGTTGCAATTGGGTGACTCGGCGAACGGCACGTAACCAAGAAGTTACATTCCACGTATTTACAAACGTCCAGAGAAGCGGCACAATTCTCATGCAGTCAGGCAGTTCTGGGGGAGGGCTGCCTTCCGAGCGCTCTGCGGTTTCCGTAGAGCGCTCTCGAATTTTTCAGCACAATTTCGGCGAATTCGCGCTTGCCGATGCGTTTTCTGCGAGCTCAGGCGGCCGAACGAACCAACGCGCAGCGCCCGATAAGACATCCATTCCAGAGCAGGCGCGTTCGGATTCGCCCCTTTTCGCTCGGCGGCCGGGCCCAGGCGCGCAATACAGCTCATGCAAAGAGAAATCGGAGAGCACGCTCTCATCGGGGACTTTGAGACCGCAGCCCTGGTCAGCCGCGACGGCTGCATCGATTGGCTGTGCTGGCCCAACTTCGCGTCCCCGGCATGCTTCGCCTCGTTGCTGGGTGACAACCAGAACGGGCATTGGAGCATCCGCCCGGCTGCCAGGACAAAGTTCACCCGGCGATATCGCGAGGGCACGCTGATTCTGGAAACAACCTGCGAGACCAGGGGAGGATCGGTCAAGCTGGTGGATTTCATGCCCATCCGCGGCCGGCACTCCGACGTGGTGCGATTCGTCATCGGCATACGTGGCCGCGTCGCGATGCGCACCGAGTTGCTCATGCGCTTCGATTACGGGCGCTCGCTGCCGTGGGTAACGGTGCTGCACGACGGCAGCATTCGCATCATCGCCGGCCCTAACCTCGCGGTCCTGCGCACGAATGTCCAGCTCGAAACCAGGAAGAGCGATATACATGGCAGGTTCACGGTGCGGAAGGGAGAAACCGTTGCCTTCGTGCTCACGTACTCCGCTTCCTATCACGATCTGCCCCCGGCCATCGATCAGGAGAAAGCCCTGGAAGAAACCGAGCGCTTCTGGTCCGAGTGGATCGGCCGGCAAACCTTCCACGGCGATTATGCGGACGCGATCCGGCGGTCGCTGATCACGTTGAAGGCACTAACGTATCGGCCCAGCGGAGGCATCGTTGCGGCGGCAACCACTTCGTTGCCTGAGCAGATCGGCGGGAGCCGCAATTGGGATTATCGTTACTGCTGGCTGCGCGACGCGACGTTCACCCTGCTGGCGCTGATGAACGCCGGGTATTTCGAGGAAGCAAAGGCATGGCGCGATTGGCTGTTGCGCGCGGCCGCCGGCAGTCCGGACCAGTTGCAGATCATGTACGGAGTCGGCGGCGAACGCAATTTACTGGAATGGGAGGTCGAGGGGCTCAAAGGCTTCAAGAACTCGCTGCCGGTGCGGGTGGGCAACGCCGCCTGTCAGCAGTTGCAACTCGACATCTATGGCGAAGTGGCGGATGCTCTGTTGCACGCACACATGGGCGGGATGAAGCCGCAAAAGCCAGATCTCGACCTGCTCAGTGCCTTGACGCACCACCTCTCAGACATCTGGCAGCGGCCCGACAGCGGCATATGGGAGACGCGCGGCCGCAAAAAGCAGTTCACCTACTCCAAGGTGATGGCGTGGGTGGCCTTCGATCGCTCTATCAAGAATGCAGAGCACTTCGGGCTGGTGGGCAACGTGAGAGTCTGGCGCCGGATCCGCGCCAGGATCCACGACGAAGTCTGCCGCAAGGGATGGAACCGGAAGCTGGGCAGCTTCACTCAGTCATATGGATCGAAAGAATTGGATGCTTCGCTGTTGCTGCTGCCGATCGTAGGTTTTCTGCCGCCCTCCGATCCTCGCGTGGCCGGCACGGTTGATGCGATCGAGAAATACCTGATGCGCGACGGTTTCTTGCTGCGCTACAACACCGGCAGCAGCGACGATGGACTGCCCGCAGGCGAAGGCGCGTTCCTGGCATGCACGTTCTGGCTGGTGCAGGTGCTCAGCCAAATGGGGCGAAAAGAAGAGGCCCGCGAGAAGTTTGAAGCGCTACTGGCGCTGCGCAATGACGTAGGCCTGTTGGCGGAGGAATACGATGTCCGGCGCCAGCGTTTGGTCGGTAACTTTCCCCAGGCGCTCTCGCACATCGCGCTGGTGAATGCCGCGCTGGATCTCACACAGGGTGATTCTTCGCAGCACAGGCGACGCAACGATGTCCGGAACAACGCTGTGGCCTGAGGCCGCCGGCAAGCCTGCCTTGCAATTCCTAGTTAACCGGAGTTAACTGGGGTTGCGCAAGCGATGATCACCGTCTCCAAAGAAGACTATCTCAAGGCAATTTTCGAAGCCGAATGCGAAGGCGAGCAGGTGATTGCCGCGCGCCTGGCGCAATGGCTCGCGGTGTCGGCTCCGGCGGTGACCATGGCGCTGCGCCGCCTGAAGCGCGACGGGCTGGTTTCTGTTCGCCAGGATGGACGAGTCCTGCTGACCAAGGCGGGACGCAACATCGCGCGCCAACTGGCGTTGCGCCACCACCTCATCGAGCGCATGCTGCACGAGATCTTCGCCATGCCGTGGTACAAGGTGCACGATGAGGCCGAGCGGCTGGAGCACGCCGTCTCCGGCGACTTCGAGGCAATGCTGGCGCGCAAGCTCGGCCGCTCCGGCCCATGCCCGCACGGCAATCCTGCCACTCCCGAACATCCCAAAGCCAAGCGCAAACGAGGCCTGCTGCTGCTGTCGGAAACGCAGCCGGGCTCGCACTACGCGGTCGCGAGCGTCTACGAGCGCGACCGCCGTCTGCTGGAGTTTCTGGAGCGCAAGGGAATTCGTCCGGGCATCAGTGTGGCCGTGACAGCCCGCAACTACGACGGGACTGTGTCCCTGGCGATCGGCCGAACCAGAACGGCGCTAGGCGGCCCAGCCGCGGACAAGATCTGGGTGGCCAAATCCCGGTAGCTTCAGAGGTATTTCCTGAGAAACTGCACGGTGCGCTGCCCGGCGTCCAGAAGCTGGAGTCCGTTGAATCCGTGCCCCGCGCCGGGATACAACTTGATTTCATAAGGAGCGCCCGCGCGATCCAGCAATTGCTGAAGACGAACGGCTTCGCTCACGGGAACCACGCGGTCCTGCTCGCCATGCAGAATCAACACCGGCGGCATGCGCGTAAAGCCGTGCAGCTCTTCTGGCAGGCCACCGAAAAAGTCGATCACGGCGCTGACGCGCGCATCCAGTGAGGCGACTGCCAGCGCCAGGTAAGCGCCAAGAGAGAAACCGAGCAATCCGATGCGCTGCGGATCGACCGAAGCGTGCTGCGCGGCGAAGCTGATGCCATCGCCGATTGTCCCCATCCAAAGCGGAAAATTTCTCTGCGTGGTTTCACGGTCGGCCCCGACCGTGCCGGTGCGGTCAAAGTAGTGGACCACGAAGACCGAATAGCCCTGGCCTGCCAGCAATCGGGCCGGTTGATCGGCCCACCCTTCGCGAAGCCCACCCGATCCATATAACGCGAGCACCGCGGGATAGCGCCCCGGCAATGCGGGCACGAACTCCTGGGCGGTAATGGATTGCCCACCACTCAGGAACGCTGTATTTGCAATTTGAACGTCAGCGCCGAAGAAGGCCACGGTTGATGGATGCTCGAGGTAATAGGAAACATTGGGCAAGCGCCTACGTCAAGCGAGACGGCGAGTTGACGCACGGGCGGACACTCGATTGTAGTTCATCGTCTAGCGGTGATGTTTGCCGCTGGAGTGACCTCCAGAGTGACCCCCTCCGCCGGAATGTCCGCTGTAAGCCTTTGGAGCCCTCGGCGGTTTCATCTTGGGAGCATGTCCCCCACCGAAGCTTCCTAAACCATGGCCGCCTCCGAAGGAACGGAAGCCGCTATCGCGCGCGATCTTGGTGTTGCCGCCAAAGCTGCGGCCGGCGTATTGCGCGGTCGAGCGCTGCCCAAAACTCTGGCGCTGAGGAGAGTTTGCGAATGAACGATTAGCGTACGTCGAACGAGGAACGGCCGAGCTCCGATACGACTCTCGCGCTGTCCCATACCCGAAGCCCTGATAACTGCGCCCGGCACCTGCGGCGGGACGATATCCCGAATAGCTGCTCGCCGGCCGATGGACGTATGCCTGCGTACCAGCCGAACTATATCCAGCTCTCGGGTAACCGTAAGCATTCCCTGGCCGATGGACATATGCCTCTGCGCTGCTGGGCGGACGGTGGACGTATGGCTGGACGCGCGTCGTGCTATACGCATTGCTCCCGTAACGATAGCCTGACGGTGGGCGATGGATGAACCCGTTCGCATAGGCCGGGCCGTATACGTGGTTTATTCGGGCGTAGATGTCTCCACCTGCCCCAAAGGCAAAGGCAGCGCGAGGGCCGCCGTAGGGAAAGCCCCAATCGGCGACGCCGGCGTTCTGCGAATAATAATTCGAGTTGTGGAACAGGATCGCCTGCACCAGCCAGCTCACACCCCACGCCAGCAGGCCCCACGGCATCCGGGTAAAAGCGTTCGTCGCGATGCCCAATCCGAAGTTAAGCGCGTTGGCACCAAAGGAGCCCAGCGCCGCAACGAATGAAAATCCCGGGTAAGGCGATACGGGCTGCCCATAAACAGTCCACGGGTTGTAGACAGGGACGTAAACCACTTGCGGATTCACCGGCGCAAGCGCGATGTTTCCGCCGACGTAATTCACCGTCTCTTGAAGGGTAGGTTGCAGGCTGCCCGCCGCCTGCGCGCGCTGCCGCATCACCTGCACTGCCTGGAGCACATCGTTCGGCTGGTTGTAGTACGCAGTGCCCAGGTCGGTGGTCCACGGCAGGTTCTGGTCCATCTGCGACAGCACCTGCGGAAATGCCGTCAGCGCCTTCACGCTGAGATCCCAGGTCTGCGCGTCGGCTGTGGCCGCAATCTGCTCAGCAGGTGCGTCGCCCTGCGCCTGCCGCCAATCGTCGGCGTCTTGTACTTGTGCGGGATAAGTCGATGCGGTCAACACCAGAGCGACCAGAGCGTCAGGATAGAGCGCGATTGGCGCCACCAGTTGCTCCAGGCGATCTGCGCCAAGGGGCTGCACTACGATTGCGTTGGCCTGCTGCGGATAACCTTCGGCTGGGCTGTAATCCTGCCCGTCCTCGTCAGATTGGATTTGCCCGCTGTAGTCCTGCTGTGCGCGTCCGAATTGCGGCGGAGGCACCTGCTGCGCCAGCAACTCTCCGCACGACATCGGTATCAGGAGCGCCGCCAAGGCCAGCGCAGTGATTCGCCGGAGCGAGCATCGCAGCAATGCGACCCGAGGAACCTTGCGCCTCTGAGGGCGGACGAAGAAAAGAGGAAATAAATGCACTAGCGATCTTCGTGTGCTTCTCATACAGCTTTTTCGGCTTCGCGTAATGCGTCGCTCGGCATTCCAGTCCACCTGATTGTCGGCCCACCGGGCTGTCGCCGAGGACATTCATTAGCCGCGGCCAACACCCATCGGCGATGTCCTCGCGCTCGACTTCGCTCACCAGAGAGAGGCTGGCACATCGGACAAACCAATGCTTGTGGTGCCTGAACACGCGGGAAGGGGATTAGTTGTGTGGCGCGAGGCAAGGATTCGTCGATAAAAGTGGGTAGTAGTAGTGTTGCGGCTTGGGCTCCCGCAGTCGAGTGGCCGGCGTTACCGGTAGCGGCTTTATCGGCCGGGCGGCGATCTTTCTCCCGTCGGCCGTCCACTTAGTCGACACTCCGGTAGTGTCTCGTCTCAACCTGAGACACTACCGGGCGGTGTAGGTTGTGTTTTCCTATCCGGACTTTGCGTTTCGGTTCGATGTGTTAGCTGGCTTTTCGTACGGCTTGCGGTTTCGTACTCTGGACTTTACCTGTGGACTGCCTGAGCCAGGTTGAGAAACGCGTCTCTCCGAGGCGTGCGTCGTCGCCGGGAACGAGTGTCTTTTCGCTCACCGCTATCCCGTAGTAGCGCGCGTGCGGGTCAGCGACGACCTCGCGCGGATCCTTCCATGCAGCTAAGCCTTGCCGGACGAGTTCATCGAGATGAAACTGTTCCGGCCCTCCTACTTCAACAGTGCCGTTCACGGGTGGGCCCATCGCGATGCGGGCTACCGCACTGGCGACATCGTCGGCCGCCATGGGCTGGATCAGCGCAGGTGGCAAGACAACCTTGTTGCCGACGGTGGAAAAATCGGCGATGCCCTTGACGAATTCGAAAAACTGAGTCGCGCGGATGATTGAGTAGGGGATTGAGGAACTCTTGATCAAATTCTCCTGGGCCAGTTTTGCGCGGAAGTAGCCGCTCTCGACCAGGCGTTCCGTTCCTGCCACTGACAACGCAACGTGATGTCGCACACCGGCGGCCGCTTCATAGGCGAGCAGGTTACGGGTTGATGCCTCGAAGAATTTCATCACCGCCGCGTCTTCCCACGAGGGAGCGTTCGATACGTCAACCACCACCGATGCACCCTTCAGCACTTCCTTTAGCCCCTCACCGGTCACGGTGTTGACGCCAGAATTGGGTGATGCTGAGATCACTTCTTGCCCCTGCTCACGCAGTTTGGGGACGAGCTTTGATCCGATCAGTCCAGTTCCTCCAATGACGACGATTTTCATGATTGTCTCCTAATCTTCGACCTCGGCATTTCGAGCCTGCCGGTCGTATTCGCTAAGACCGAGCATCCCAAGGTTTTGGACTCTGTCCCATCAAAGAGCACTCGGTCTGGTTGAGGAAATCGTGGAGTAGAAGAGGAATGTTTAAGTGAGGCCGGGTCAGCCAAACCTGGCTCTCAGGGGCCCGCTACACTTCCTTGGCGTTGCCCTCTGCCCCAATTTGGATGCGAGCAAGCAACGCCAAGTCGCGGTGAATTGGAGAGCAATAAGCGTGAGGATTCTTTCGTTAGCTGAGGTACTTTCCACCACCTCGGTCGGATCGGTTGTACGATTTCTGACGATCGCAGCGAATGCTTCGGGAGCGATTGATTTCAGGAAGGTTTAATGCTTGACCCAGCCGGGATCGGACCCTTCCTGGCCTAAATGGAATCAGTAGGTTACTGATTTTGAAGCAAGATGCGATCTCTGGGCGATTCTCGTTGGCCCTAGCTTGAGCTGGACAAATGTCGTGGTAGCCCTCATGCTCGCGCTGCTTTTCCTGACTTTCACATCGCTGTTCGTTTTCATCACTGGACAGTCGTGAAGAGATCGGATCGTTAGACCGCTGCGCGCAACTTCCCCCTTCACAGTGATTCAGGCTCGACGCCCGGGATATGCTGCACGTGATCCCGTGCGCAGTCCAGCTTTTTCGGAACCGCGAGGACTCGATGCCAACAAATGGTTCGGCAACGTCGAGCTGCTGATATCGCAAACCGTGGGGCAGACCACTGTCCAGTATGTCAGCAACTCTACAAGTATTACGTCGCATGCAAGCCGGTTGTCGAGCAGGGGCAATCGCTCCAGTAACGAGATTCACCATCGAACAGCAGCGCGGCAACAGGAGCAGCAGGTACAAGCTGCGGCTTGCGGCAAAGATTGCCGCCGAGGAGGCCGCCATCGCTGCGCAACCGGCGGTTTGCGGTGGATCCTGACTAGCAAAATTGTGTAGGTCGTGTGCGTTTTTTACCAGTTCAAAGCGTGGTTGGGCATTCGTAACATTCCAATGAGTCGTATCTGAGCCGGCTCCTGGAATGTCGACAAACCAGCTCGTGCAGATTCGCGATGTTTCGCCGTGGCCGGCGCCCCCGGGCGCTCGCCGCACTTATCACGCCATGGTGAAGCCGGCCGGGGCCATCTGCAACATCGACTGCACTTACTGCTTCTACCTGCACAAGCAACAACTCCTGGGCAGCGACAGCAAGTTTCATATGTCCGAGGAAATTCTCGAAACCCACATACGCCAATACATTGAGGGCCAGGACACCGAACAGGTCGTGTTTTCGTGGCAGGGCGGCGAGCCCACGCTGCTCGGGTTGGAGTTCTTCGAAAGGATTGTCGAGCTCGAACAGAAGTACAAGAAGCCGCATCAGCGCATTGAGAACGATCTCCAGACCAACGGCACATTGCTCAACGACAACTGGGGAGCGTTCCTCAAACGCAATAAGTTCCTGGTTGGCTTGAGCATCGACGGTCCCGAAGAGATGCACGATTGCTACCGCATAGGCAAAGATGGCAAACCCACATTCGCAAAAGTCTCCGCGGCGGTGCAGTTGCTCCATCGCTACGGCGTGCCCTTCAATTCTCTGACCGTAGTGAACCGGATCAACGCGAAGAAGCCGCTCGACGTCTATCGCTTCCTGAAGAGCGAAGTCCGCCCGCGCGAGATGCAATTCATCCCCTGCGTCGAACCCAAGGTGTTCCGCAACATCGCTCCGCAGAAGTGGGACCCGGACACTCTGCCCATTTACGGCTCCGCCGCGGCGCATCCCGGGCTTCCAGATTCCGTGGTAACGGACTGGTCGGTCGATCCCGACGACTGGGGCCATTTCCTGTGCAAGATCTGGGACGACTGGTATCGGCGCGATATTGGCAAAGTGTTCGTGAACCTGTTCGAGACCGCCATTGGGCAGTGGATGGGCAAGGCATCGCAGATTTGCGTTTACCACGAGTTCTGCGGCAAAGGCGTAGCGCTAGAGCACGAGGGCAGCGTTTACTCCTGTGACCACTATGTTTATCCCGAGTACAAGCTGGGCAACATTCAGGAAACCTCAAGCTCACGCCTGGTCTTTTCCGAAGCGCAGAAGCAGTTTGGATTCGCCAAGTTCAATACCCTTACGCAGCGCTGCCGCGACTGCAAGTACCTGTTCGCCTGCAACGGCGAATGTCCGAAGAATCGGCTGATCCGCACGCCCGAGGGCCAGCTCGGACTGAATTACCTCTGTAGCGGACTGCTGAAATTCTGGCAGCACATTGACGGCGACGCGCAGGATATCTGCCGCCGCATCGCGCGTCGGGAAGCGCTTGGAGTTCATTGAAACTACTTTCTAAGCAGCAAGCGAGGGCTCGCAAGGGAGCACTTATGAAAGCGCCATCAAAGAAATTCCGAAAACCGGCGGTGATCGCATTGGCCGCGTTGACCACACAAATCGCAGCCGGCCAGCAGGTGACCGGTACGCCGGGTTCGCCTACCGCTACAACCACGATTGACGGCAGATACCTTCCCGCACCGCCACAGAAGTTCGAAGGCGAGATTAACCTCAATGCACTGCAATCGAAGGCGGCCTGGCCAGCGCGCGTTGTGCCGCCCAAAGGCGCGCCTAACATTCTGCTCATCATGACGGACGACGTCGGCTTCGGCGCTCCCAGCACTTTCGGCGGAGTGATTCCGACCCCGGCGCTCGACCGCGTCGCGTCCATGGGCTTGCGTTATTGCAACTTCCATTCGACCGCATTGTCTTCACCGACCCGTGCGGCCCTGATTACCGGGCGCAATCATCACTCGGTGGGCTTCGGCGTGGTCTCCGAACAGTCGACCGGCTTCCCAGGCTACAACAGCATCATTGGCAAGGACAGCGCGACCTTGGGCCGCATTCTCCTGGACAACGGCTACCGGACCTCATGGTTTGGCAAGGACCACAATGTGCCGGTGTATCAGGCGAGCCAGGCCGGACCGTTCGACCAGTGGCCCATCGGCATGGGCTTTGAATATTTCTATGGCTTCGTTGGCGGCGATACCAGCCAGTGGGAGCCCGGGATGCTGTTCCGCAACACCACCGCGATCCGGCCCTACGTAGGCAATCCTGGCTGGAACCTCACCACAGCCATGGCAGACGACGCGATCAACTGGATGAGCCAGCTAAACGACATTGACCCGGCTATGCCGTTCTTCTTGTATTACGTTCCTGGTGGTACGCACGCGCCACACCATCCCACGCCGGAGTGGATTGCGAAGGCGCACGACCTGCACCTCTTCGACAACGGCTGGAATGCGCTGCGCGACACTACCTACGCGAACCAGAAGAAGCTAGGGGTTATTCCTCAGGATGCGCAGCTCACGCCCTGGCCGGACGGCCTGCTGAAGCGCTGGGACACCCTTAGTGCCGATGAGAAGAAGCTGTTCATCCGCCAGGCCGAAGTCTATGCCGCTTACCTGATGTACACCGACAACGAAATTGGGCGCGTCATCAGTGAAGTTGAGCGCGAAGGCAAGCTGGACAACACGCTCATCATCTACATCAGCGGCGACAACGGCGCGAGCGCGGAAGGCACGCCCAACGGCACGCCGAGCGAGCTGTTGGCGTTTAACGGCATTGACGTTCCCGTCGCGGACCAACTTAAGTACTTCTACGACGTCTGGGGCACCGACAAGACTTACAACCACTTCGCCGTGCCGTGGGCCTGGGCATTCGATACCCCGTACAAATGGACCAAGCAGATCCCCTCTTTCTTCGGTGGTACGCGTCAGGGAATGGCGATCGCCTGGCCGGGTCACATCAAAGACGCTGGTGGAGTGCGCTTCCAATTCCACCACGTCATTGACATCGTTCCTACCATCCTCGAAGTAACTGGTATCCCGGCGCCGGTGATGGTTGACGGCGTTGCGCAGAAACCGATCGAGGGCGTGAGCATGGCCTATAGCTTCGAAAAGACCGACGCCGATGCACCCTCCCCACACAAAACCCAGTATTTCGAGATGTTCGGAGTGCAGGGGCTCTACAGTGATGGCTGGATGCTCAGCGCGGTACCCACCCGTCCACCCTGGGCCCTCTTCGGCGCGGCGATTGCGAATCCTGCAACCGCCTTCAAGTACGAACTGTACGACGTGCGGCATGACTGGACGCAGTACACCGACGTGGCTGCGAAAAATCCTGAGAAGCTGGGCGAGATGAGGGACCTGATGTTTGGGGAGTTCGCCAGGTATCAGGTACTGCCCCTGGATGCCTCCGTGGCGACCCGCGTGGTTGCACCTCGACCGAGCCTGGTGGCGGGTCGCAGGGTATTTCACTACTCCGGCGCACCGGTCACGGGAATTCCGACAGCGGCCGCGCCCAATTTGCTGGGCACCTCATTCACCCTTACGGCTAACGTCGAAGTGCCGCAGGCCGGCGCCGAAGGCGTGATCGTCACCGAAGGCGGGCGCTTCGGTGGTTACGGCTTCTACGTGCTCAAGGGCAAACCGGTCTTTACCTGGAACCTACTCGACCTCAACCGAGTGAAATGGGAAGGCACGGAGGTGCTCACACCCGGCAAACACACGCTTGAATACGACTTCAACTATGGCGGGCTGGGCTTCGCGACTCTGGCCTTCAACAGTGTTAGCGGCCTTGGTCATTCCGGCACTGGCACGCTGAAGGTTGATGGCAAGGCCGTTGCGACGCAGACGATGGATAAAACCATCCCGCTGATTTTCACCGTCGACGAAACCTTCGACATCGGTGCCGACACTGGCTCGCCGATCGATGATCAGGACTATCAGGTACCGTTCGCCTTCACCGGGAAAATCGACAAGCTGACCATCACGGTCGATCCCCCACAGCTTACCCCGTCGGATGTTCAAAAGCTAAAGGAAGCGGAGATAGCCGCCGCCGATGCGAAGTAGCAAACAACTAATAGGGCAGCTCGCAAGGGCTGCCCGTAACTTCCGGTCAGAAGACAGAAAGGGACATTCCAGGGGAACATTCTTATGACCCGAAAACTCCTCGTAGTTTCTTGTATCGCGGCAATTTTACTGATGCTGGACGCTTGTTCTTCCACGCCCGGCTCGGGAACGCAGGTGCAATCGTCTACTGGCGCCGAACAAGCTGTGAAGGATGCCGTTGACGTTTACGTTTTCGGCTATCCGCTCGTCACCATGGACATGACGCGGAAGCAATTGACCAATGTCTCCGCACCCGATGCAACGCATGCGCCGATGGGACAGATCCTGAGACTACGGACCTACCCACCAGTGGACGTGCACACTGTTACTGCTCCTAATGCTGACACCCTGTACACGACCGCCTGGGTCGACGTGTCGAAAGAGCCATGGGCGCTGAGCGTCCCCGACATGGGCGACCGCTACTACCTCCTGCCGATGTTGGACGGCTGGACCGATGTGTTCCAGGTCCCCGGCAAGCGCACGACGGGCGACAAGGCGCAGAAGTATGCCATCACCGGGCCGGGTTGGTCGGGCACGCTTCCCGCGGGAGTGACGGAATACAAATCGCCGACTGGACTGGTCTGGATTCTCGGCCGTATCTATTGCACCGGCACGCCTGAGGATTACGCCAAGGTCCATGCATTACAGGACAAGTTCACGCTGGTCCCACTTAGTGCATATGGCAAGCCCTATACCCCGCTGCCGAGTGAGGTTGACGCGAGTTTTGACATGAAGACCGCGGTCCGCAGCCAAGTGGACGCGCTGAGCGCAAACGATTATTTCAACTATCTAGCCACGCTGATGAAGACTAATCCACCCGCCGCAGCCGATGCAGCCATGGTCAAAAAGATGAAAGCAATCGGTTTAGTTCCGGGACAGGGTTTCGATCCCGGCAAACTCGGGGCGTTCGACAAAGAGTTAATCAAGGCCGTGCCTAAGCTCGCGCAGGCTAAAATAATGGAATACTTTAAGCAGGCTGCCGAGCCGGTTAACGGCTGGACATATCTGACAAAGAACATCGGGGTATACGGCACCGACTATATCCAGCGGGCCCTCGTCACGGCCATCGGTCTCGGCGCCAATCGTCCGCAGGATGCCATCTATCCCACATCGCAGAAAGATGCAGCCGGCGCCGAATACGACGGAGCTTCCAAAAGGTACGTCATGCACTTCGACAAGGGGCAAACTCCTCCGGTCGATGGCTTCTGGTCGCTGACCATGTACGACAAAGACTACTTCTTTGTCCCCAATCCGCTGAACCGACGCACCCTGAGCCAGCGAAATAAGTTCCTGACCAACGCCGACGGCTCGGTTGACCTGTACCTCCAGGCTGACTCGCCCGGCAAAGCGAAGGAAGCAAACTGGTTACCCGCGCCGAAGGCGAAGTTCATTCCCATGATGCGCTTGTACTGGCCTAAGGAGACGCCGCCTTCGATCCTTGATGGAAGCTGGAAGCCGCCGGCAGTTACGGTGGCTGAGTAGGCAGGTCACGAAAGGGCAGTTCGCAAGAGCTGCCTTGTACTTCCTCTTGTAATGGCAACGGACGAGAAAAGCCGCCGTGCGAGTGCTTCGGTGCGCGCGAAAGCCAAGCGCGTGATCGCCGATTCCTGGCAATCGCAGGCGAATTTGTCTTTCTTTCTTATCCTTCTTGTCTTGTTCAGTTTTGTTTTTCCGGTTCTTGGCTTTGGCCGCAAGGACACCACGCTTTACGCCGACGCCACATTCAGCCTGCTGCTGATCTCCGGAGTCGCCATCGGCTGGGGGCAGCGTTGGCTGATGCTGGTGGCCGGCTTCGTGAGCAGCACCTGCATTGCCGTGCGCTGGATGAATTTTTTTACCCCCAGCACGACTTTGCAAATCTGGTCTGATGCTTGGTCCCTGGTTGCGATTTTGGTGATCGCGTTTGTTCTGCTGGCGCAGGTGTTTCGTCCGGGACACGTGTCACACTCTCGCATCCAGGGTGCGATCGCCGTTTACTTGATGTTTGGAGCTGCATGGGCACATGCCTATCATCTTGCGGCAATTTTTCAGCCAGGGTCCTTCAGCAGCACCGCGGGCCCCATGTCCAACGCCACGGATTGGATTTACTACAGCTTCGTGACCCTTAGCACAGTGGGATATGGCGACATCACAGCGGTGCGGCCAATTGCGCGGACCCTTTCCATTGGAGAGGCTTTGACCGGACAGTTGTACCTTGCCGTCCTGATTGCCCGGTTGGTGGCCATGGAGGTCATCGCCTGGCAGGAGTCGAGGACAAGCAATAGTTAGGTTTGCATTCCGGGCCATCACTTCGCGGCGCGGCTTGTCACAGTCGTCCTCTGGAAACTAAGGATAGATTGCCGTTCCAGGCATTCCAATTTTTGCCTGCGCCTTGTGACGCATCGCACAGAAGGTCAATCGTCCAGATGTCATACTAGATTCAACCGTAAGCAAAGCGGCCCCGCTTGCGCTTATGTTTTCAACGTGGCCGGGCCGTTTTTCTCCTGCCGACTCGAGACGGCTTTGCTGCGCCGACAATGGCTTGGGGAGAGTACCTAACCAGGCATCTACGAAGTCGGTTCGAACACCCCGCCTTCGCAGACGGTATCGATCGCGGCCGGCAGATCGTCGAGCAGGCGGGACATGAAGACATAGCCCGACGCCCCGATGGCAAGGGCGGCTCTCACCAGGTCTCGCGACTCATGCATGGAAACAATAATAATTTTCGCCGGGCACTCAGAGTGGCGTAGGCGTCGCGCGATCTCAAACCCCGATGTGCCGCCGAAGGCGAGGCCCAGCAGAATCATGTTCGGACAGACCGCCTCAGCAACTCCCAGAACGGATTCTCCGTCGGCTGCTGTCGCGACGATCTCCGAATTTTCCTGCAACAGATCGATAAGCGCTTGCCGGATGGCAGGATTTGGATCTGCGATTAAGACGCGGTTCCGAGCCACGCGATTTGCCTTTCCGCAAGGACAAATTGAGTCGATTTAGCGTAGCGAATCGAGAGCATGGTTCCAACTTGCAAAACTGCAAGCCCGCCCGGATTAAACTCATAGCCTCGGGCAAACCGTCGTTCGAAAGCAGCTGTTACCAGGCAGTTTTGAACTTGGGGATGACGACGAGAAATACGCGGCAGGGAAGACAGCCGGCGGTGAAGAAGGCGGTGCTGGAGCTCCCCTCTACGTCACAAACGGGTGTGATGTATGTCACATCTCGGTAGGCTGCTTTGAGCCATCCTAGATCATAATTGTGACCGCTGAAGTAAATCGCAGTCGCGTTTTCACGCAGCGCATTGTTACAGAATTCGCATGCGCTGGGCGATGTCTACACGTTCGTGTCGTTGACCAGGTGGATTTCGCGAGCTTACGATTGACCTAACCCAGGAATAGAACTCTCTGGCGCTGTCAAGCGCCAAGTCACGCCAGCAACCTATTAACTGATGCCGGACTAGCTCGAAAGGACCGCGCGCTGCCATGATTCGCGACAGCATATCGCATTACGCTATCCAGGAAAAGGTAGGCGAAGGCGGTATGGGCGTAGTGTACAAGGCTGAAGATACCAGGCTTGAGCGCTTCGTCGCCCTCAAGTTTCTGCCCGACGCATACGCCAAGGACGTAGCCTTGCGCGAGCGCCTTCTCCGAGAGGCGCGTGCCGCCTCGGCCTTGAATCATCCCAACATCTGCACCATTTATGACGTGGGCGAAGAGGATGACGACATCTTCATCGCCATGGAGTTCCTCGAGGGCGTGAACCTGAGGGAATTGCTGCGCCGTGGTCCACTGCCCTTCGCCCGGCTGCTTGCGATCGCAGCGGACGTGGTCAATGGCCTGGAGGCGGCGCACAGCTCAGGCATCGTTCACCGAGATATCAAGCTGGCGAACATCTTTGTCACCGATAGCGGGCGCACCAAGATCCTCGATTTCGGGCTGGCCAAAAAGACCGCTGCGAGGAGCGCAGTGGTCGCCGCGGCGGGAGGCCGCCCGGAGGCGGCGGACGAATCGCAGATGAGCAGCGGGCTGGCCGCACTGGGCACCGCCGCCTACATGTCGCCGGAACAGGCGCTTGGCAAACCACTGGACGAGCGCACTGACCTGTTTTCGTTTGGCATCGTGCTTTACGAGATGACCACCGGGCGGGCACCGTTTCGGGGTGATACCACGGGTATGCTGTTCCTCTCCATCCTGCAGGAGATACCCGAGGCGCCACGCGAACTCAATCCGGATGTGCCGGAAGAGCTTCAACGGATCATCAGCAAGTGCTTGGAGAAAAACCGCGACCTGCGCTACCAGCATGCTTCGGAGATTCACGACGACTTGCAGCGGTTGCGGCAAACATCGGGCGAGCACAATCTTGCTCCGCGGGCCATGATCGAGGCGACAGCGGAACCGGGTGTGGGCGAATCCAATTTGAAGAGCAGGGGGCGTTTGGACCCAGGGCAAGCGCAGCCGAAACGGGGAGGCGCTGCGGGCCATTCATTGGGGCGGCGATCGTCGAAAGCGGCTGCTGCTGCCGTAGCTGCGCTGGCTGGCGTATCGATTGTCGCCGTTTTTATGCATCTTCATTCGCAAAAGGCGCGTGCTTTCACACCGAACTCCGGGATTGTGGTTGCCGATTTTGCGAATACCACTGGGGACCCAATTTTCGATGGCACCCTGCGACAGGCGGTGGCAATAGATCTGGAGCAGTCGCCGTTTGTAAGCGTCGTTTCGACTCGCAGAGTGGCGTCTGCGCTGAGACAGATGGGCAAACCGGCGGACGAGAGGCTGTCACGGGAGATTGCGCGCGAGGTCTGCTTACGCACCAACAGCCGAGCCCTGATTGCCGGCTCCATCGCCCAAGGCCCAAAGGGTTACGAACTCTACCTAGATGCTCTGAACTGTGCGACAGAACAGACCATCGCGAGCATAGGAGCCGAAGTAATAAAACGTGATCAAGTACTCAGCGCTCTGCATGACGCCGACGCGAAACTCCGCCGCAAGCTAGGAGAATCGCTGCCCTCGGTGCAGAAGTTCGATAAACCGCTGGCGGAGGCCACAACGGCATCGCTGGAAGCTTTACAGGCCTTCAGCACAGGGCAAAGCTTGCGCCAACAGAAAGGAAATACTGCAGCGCTGCCGTACATGAAACGCGCAGTCGAGCTTGATCCTAACTTCGCGCAAGCCTACGCTGTTCTGGGCTCGATTTATTTCAACCTGGCCCAAGCGGGCCTGTCGAAAGAGAATCTGCAGAAAGCATATGAGTTGCGCAATCGTGTCAGCGAACGCGAACGATTTTACATCGTGAGTTCATACTATCAACTGGTAACGGGAGAGAGTGCCAAGGCGATACAGAATTCCAACGAATGGATTCGAACTTATCCCGGTGATGCGACGCCACATCTGCGTCTGGCCCGAGAATATGGGTTGCTGGGACAATATGAACAAAATGCTCAGCAATTGCGCGAGGCGATTCGCCTTGAGCCAGACATCTTCACTCCCTATTTCGATCTGATCCTGTCCTATATGGAGCTCAAGAGACTCGACGAGGCCGAGGCCGCGTATGAGGCCGCCAGGGCACACAATATCGACAGCGAGAATTTGCAAGTCGCCCGATACCTTCTCGCGTTCGTCGAAGGCGACACTGTAACCCTGCGGCAGCTTGTGGATGCGGCTAAAGGCAAGCCCGGTTTCCAGGACAGGCTGGAGATTGAAGAGGCTGTTACGGCGGGTTATTTCGGCCAGATTGCTAAAGAGCGGCAACTGTTCGAGCACGCCGCTTCGGTGGCACTGGCCAACGGCGCAAACGACAGTGCCGCGGAACACTATATCGGTCGTGCGTGGATTGACGCGGAAAGCAGGAACAGCTCGGCTGCGCGTGACATTGCGGCGAAAGCGCTGGCGATAAGCCGAAATCGGTCATCGATGGAAAGAGCAGCCCTAACCCTTGCGACGGCAGGCGATGCCGCGCAGGCGGAAGGACTGGCGGAGGAGCTGGACCGTCAGTTTCCGGTCAGCACGCTTATGCAGAATTACACGCTGCCGACGATTCGAGCGGAGATTGCCATCAACAGGAAACAACCCGGTCAGGCTGTTGAAATGCTGAAGCGCGCTCTGCCCTATGAGTATGCAATGGATTCATACGCCGATCTGCAGCCTGCCTACGTCCGCGGCCTTGCCTATTTGGAGCTGAAGGACGGCAACAAAGCAGCCGCCGAGTTTGAGAAGGTGATCGACAATCCCGGGATCGTCACCAACTCTATCATCGGATCGCTGTCGTACGTGCAACTGGCGCGCGCCGAAGAGATGAGCAGCGACCATGATGCCGCTCGGACGCATTATCAGGATTTTCTCGCACTGTGGAAAAATGCAGACCCGGACATTCCCATCTACAAGCAAGCCAAGGCCGAGTACGCCAAACTGAAATAACTCTTTGCAACGCACTGCTGGGGAACGTTCGCGGCGTTGAGAGTTCCGTGGATTCCCTTCAAGATTACCGCTTTGACGCTGTCACTAGATGAGCGTCGCCGAGGGGAATGCGAGCCGCGATGCACGTCCCCTCGCCAGGCGCGGAAGTGAGGTTGAACTCGCCACCGGCCAGGTGAACCCGTTCACGCATCGATATCAGTCCCAGTCCCGCGCTGAGCTTGGCCTCTTCCGGATTAAATCCCACACCATCATCGGAAATCAGCAGGGACAGTTCTGATGGTGATCCGTGCACAGCCACCTGGATCGATGTCGCTTTACTGTGTTTGGCGGCATTGTGAAGCGCCTCCTGCACAATGCGCAACACGCTCAAGGCGAGGAGGCTGTTCAGGTCATCAGGGACACTCTCGCAGACACATTCGACGGCAATTTTGTATTGCCTGGCAAACTCGCGACAGTGGCTCTGTATAGCCGTGGACAGCCCTAGATATTCCAGTTCAGAAGAATGAAGCTGGTGGGAAATGTGACTGACCTTTTCCGCCAGCGATTTCAAGTTGTCGCACAGTTCGGGAATAGTGGGATGCCGCTTGCCGATCATGCCGGAGACCGGCTGGCCGGCGCGCAGCATCTGGATCCTGAGGATCGCCAGGGATTGCCCGATATCGTCGTGCAGCTCGCGTGCGATGCGCGTCCGTTCCTTCTCCTGCGCGTTGGTCAACCGGCGTGCCAGCTCGTGGCGGGCCGTTTGTGCCTCCTGTAAAGCGGCCTCTGCGATGCGCAACGCGGTGAGGTCTTCGACCACGGCGAGAATGAATTCAGCGCTCTGAGCGGCATCCATCGAAAACACGATACGAACAGGCAGAGGCTGTCCGTCCGTATCAACCGTGTTTCGGTGGGCTACATAATAGGGGATCTCGCGTTGCAGGAGGCGGGCGCGATCAATTTTCTCCTTCTCAGGCTCCAGAATCTCAAACGCTTCGTCGAAAGCAGTTGCTGGAAGATCGTTGTTGCGCAAAGCCAGCAGATCGCGCAGGCAGCGGTCGGCAGCCAGCCATTTGCCGTCAGGGCTGATGTGGGCTATTCCAACCCCAGCGTCTTCTGGCATACCTTTATCCTGCGCAGCTTGCATAGGGCGTGATCCCGGGCCCGACGGCGTCTCGGAGTTGAATGGCGGTGCTGCACCCTCCAGCGGCGTCACATTTCTTCACACCAGACATGAAACCGCTACATCAAAATTATATGCCAGCTTTCGCAGGGGCGCGGGGCGTGCGGGAGTTGAAGGCTGTCAGTTGGGAAGAGACATTGCAGAAAAAGGGGGCGCAATCTCTGCGCCCTTGGCGAAGGAGAGAACAGATGAAGCCCGGTTAGTTCTTGGGCCACTGCTTGAACATTTTCGTTACCGCTTTTTCGACCATCTGCTGGTTCTTGTTGCCGTTAGTGCTGAGCGTGTCCTGGGCGATGCCGCGCCATATCAGTTCCTGGCCTTTCAGGTTGTACAGACTGACGACCATGGTCGCTTCAATGTTCTGCTGAGGAGTGATACCGCCCATGCCTCCTCCAATCCCGCGCATGCCCCAGGCGTTCCAGGACGTTTGTTCCCTTTCACCACCGCTTGCAGTGAGGATCAGGTCAGGATTTTGCGATTCTAAGACCTTCTGCAGGCCTTTCTCTGACATGGCTGTGTCAATGTCCTGCTGTGCCACCTGGGCCAGAATCGAGTTTTGGATCTGATTGACATTGTTTGAGCCCCAGGCGTAGGTGTGAAACTGGGCGAAGCTCAGGCTGTGGTTATAGTTGACCGATACCTGCTGCGCGATGAGCGGCACAGCGGACAAAAGCACTGCACATGAGATAAGAATCCGAAGCTTCATTCCGTCCTCCAACGTCTTGCGCAAGATCATTTCACCCTGCGCAAGAAATATCCGTAATTATCGTCTGCCGCCCCAACTGCGTCCGGCAGAGCCGCCACCGCCCCAGCGATCTCCGCCACCACCCCAGCGATCTCCGCCGCCCCAACCACCACCGCCCGAGTGCTGGTAGGCGGAGAAGCGCTGGCTTTGCGCATCGCCGCGAGAGCGATTTTGCGCTTCCTGATCTACCTCGCTGGAGGAAGAGCCGGGATGGCTATAGCTGCTTTCGTTCGTGGGATGCTGCTGTGGATAGCTCTGCTCGTGCTGCTGAGCACTGGACTGGCTTGGATACGTACTGTTGGGATGTTGCTGGTTATAGGTCTGCTGAGCGGTGCTCTTGTTTACGTCGTTCCAACTGCCGTTGTCGTACTTCTGCCAACCGGAACCTGTGTTCTGATAGACATTGCCATTGTGGTCGGCATACATGTTGCCGCTCGAACTCTTGCCAACGGCTGTGTTGCCGTACGCCGTACTGGACGCGGCCGCCTTGCCGCCGGATGAGGTTTGGGCTGTTCCCACAGAGCCATAGGCGTTGCTGGCGTGCTGCGTGTAGGCGGTCTCACCGTTCTTGTTGTAAACCGACTGCCCCCATGATCCGTAGGCATTGGAGCCCTGTCGCGTGGCAGCCGATGCTCCCGTGTAGGGGTTGTAGGCTTCGCCCTGAGCACGCGTGCCGTAAGCCGTGCTTTCGGTCGCGCCTCGCGCATAGGTACCGGTGTTTGGGTTATAGCTTGTGCCCCAGTGGGCGCTGCCATACGGACCGTATGCCGATCCCCCATAACCGTATGCTCCCGTGTAAGGGTTGTAAGCAGTGTGATAGCCGTAAGTCGCGGCATAAGGATAGTAGTATCCGCCGTAGGCGTAGGGCGGATAGTACCAGCCGGTGCCGCCCGCGCAGATTGCGCCCACAGCCATTCCCGCCACGAAGGTTCCCAGGTAGCCGGCGGTGTAGCTGCTCGTCACATAACCCGGCGAGCTGGACACCTGCGTGACATAGGTAACGTTGTAAATCGGCGAGCTGGGCGGAATGGTGTAGATGACCTGCGGAACTGTTTGCGCCACCACCCAAGGCCCATCCGGTGTGCCGGCATAAAACCACACACCTTGATAGCACACATAGTACTGGCTGCCGACCTGGATCACGCGATTCTGCGTATTCACCGCGTAATACATGCTCGTGCCCTGAATCGGTTCGAACTGCGGCTGACCGGCGTAGGATACTTTGACTTCGGCAGCCGCCAAGGTCGCATTCACCGTCGCCGTCGTGGGCACCTGCGCGAGCAGGACCGCATCTTCGGCCTCGGGTGTTCCGGGGACAAAAGCCAACACTTTGCCTGCCGGGCTGTCCGCCGGAATGCGCGAGAAGTCAGGAGGAAGATTGTTGGTGGCGAATGTCCATGGCCCAAGCGGACTGGTTGCACTGAACCAGCGTCCCGAGGCCAGGAAGTAGAACGCGCCCGTCGGGTTGTATTTGAGGACGGTGCTGTCGGTATTCGCCGGATAGCTTAGCTGCGTCCCGGAAATTGGTACCCACTCCGGCTTGCCGTTGAAGACGACGATCTCGGCAGGCTTGGCGCTATAGTAAACCGCGGGGACCGCAGACGTGCTGCCCGGCGGAGGAGGAATGTACGGTTGCAGGTCAGACCAGTTGAGGCTGAGCGTCACCTGCGACATGTCTGCCGGCAGCGTGGCAGCAGGGGACCAATTCTCAAAATTGGCGCCCATCAGCCAGCCCTTCCCATCGAACAGGTAGTAGGTGGACGTGACCTGGTCCTGGAACAGAGGCCAGTTCGCGTTCACGATCGCCTTGATGTTGGTCTGGCCCACCGATGCCAGCACCGGAGCGCCGTTCACCATCAACAAAATTGCTGGACTGAAGCTGATAAAAATCTCCGGCGGGTCATTCTTCACCTGGATTGTCTTCGGCGGCTCTTTCTTCTTCAGGCTTGCGGCCAGATGATCGACTGACATGGTCAACGTCGCCGAAGGATTCAGGAAGGAGCGCACGAGCTGGTCCATCTGGGCCGTGGTCGCAGGATCGAGCGATGGGAAATACAGGTTCGTGATCTGCGGGTTCGTGAGCGTGACCGTGTGAGTATCCATGTCCACGCTGCTATGCATGCTGACGGTCGCGACGCCCGGATGTTGCTTGCCGCCGGCCGGGGTGATGGTGAATGCCATCCGCCCGTCGACGACCTCGAAGTTTCTCCAGTCGTCGACTTGCGGCTGATACATGACCAGCTCGCCGCCGGCGTTGGTCCGCGTTTGTGGCCAGCGCAGCTCCTGCGAACGCAAGGGGCGAGCTGACGCACATACCAGCGCCAGAAAGAGCAGGAAAGGCACGGTTAACTCGATAAGGCTGCGGTGGTGATTTCCTCGGCGAAGCATCTCGGCAACCCTCCTCCTTGCGGCCGAACAGTGATCGGGCAATGGATCTCCGAGACGGCGACCAGCAAGCCGCCGTCTCGAAGTGGTTTTCTACATTCCGCCGGCAACGCCCTTGTTGAGCAGCAACTTCACGTCCACTCGGCGGTTCTCCGCCCGTCCGGACGTGGTTTCGTTGGATGCTGCCGGATTGGTTTCTCCCATGGCGCCCGGTGCCAGAATGCGGCCTACCGGAACTCCACAGTCCTGAAGCAGGTAAGCGACGACCGCTTGCGCGCGTTGCTTGCTGAGGACCTGGTTGGCTGCAGCCGCACCTGTGGAGTCGGCATATCCTGCCACCGAGATCCCCCATCCTTTGCTGTAGGTGAGGCCCTGCTTCGCTATGTTTGCCAGTCCCTGCTTAGTTTCCTGGGAGAGGCTGTAATCACCCGTAGCGAAGTACACGGTGTACTGGTCCTTGGTAACAACTTCACCCATCTCGGAGAAGCGCTTCTGGGTGGACTGCGCAACTTCGTCGATATTGGCTTTGTTGGCTTCAATTTCCCGCTGCGTAGCTGCGATGTCCTCTTTGGCAGCCGCAATGGCCGCAGCATTGGCGGCGTTGGCGGCCTGATTGGCTGAGATGGCCTGCACGTTGCGGGCCTGTTGCTGGGCCGTGGGGTTCAAGCCGGCCTGGATTACCTGAGCGAGTGCCAGATCGTCGCTGTCAAACTCAATCATCTTCGCAATGACCTGATTTTCCTGAGCGCCGGCGGTACCCTCGAACTTCATCTTGAGTCCCGGAATCAGAACGTCCGGGGTGTCCTGTTTTTTGCGGACCCCCGTAAGTCCGACCCCGTGCTGAATCTTCGTATCGCTGTTAATGGTGACGGCGAAATCTCCGTCCGAGGTCTTGACCGTCAACGTATCTCCGTTGCGGAGAGTTATAACCCCTTTGTCTTTTATCTTATCGCTGCTGCCCATGGCGAATGCGGGTACAACGACCGAGGCAAGCAGGCCCAAGAGACAAGCAGTGATGACAATTCTTCTGGTCACGATAATTCACGCCTCCTTTAAGCGTTGTGTTTTTGTTCCGGCGGTCACGCCGAGGGTTATCCCGGCGGACCCTTATCCATTGCGTGCGGCGGATCGCAGGTCAACGCTATTCCCGTAGTGGCGCGAGTGGAACTATCAACTCTTCTGGTGAATGAACAAAAACTTGCCAGTCGCTGCTCGCTTGCATGCGACACGTTAGTGAGATGGAGAGCTACATGTTTTCGAGACCAGTTTCGCGCTGTTCACCTCGAAAGCCGGTATCTCTTCAACCGTCGATGCAGCCCATTGTTCGGTGGTATTAATCGTCTTCACAGCTGGCTTGCCGGTGATCTCGACCTGATGGCCGCCCAAGTGGCGAAGCTTGGCCGTATCGCCGGTAAGGACGAGGCTCTTGCCGCTGTCCTCGATGAGGTTGTACTGAAAGCCGGAGCGCTGCAGGCAACCATGAATGCTGTTGGGTGCAGTAGGAGGCGCTTGCAGCTTGTCGGCGCCGGAATCGCCCGATTGCGCGCACAGAGAAATCGACATTGCGAGCAAAAGAACCGCGAGCAGGCCTATGTTGCGCACAGGGACGACCTCCTCAATTGGACGTAAACAGCAAAACCGCAAGCGGCGAGGAGCCGCAAAGTAAGAAGGTTATACCGTTCGGATGTCGAAGAAAACTACTAACTTTGCCGATGCCTGGATGAAAACTTGCCAGCGGACTTAACACCAGCGTGCACGTCAGAATCATATGCGGAGGGCGGGTCAAGATGGGTGGGGACGGAGGACAAGGCTGTCGCGGTGTCACGACGAAATCTTCATCTGCCGCTTGATGGCGAACTCGAGCAGTTCGGCATTCGTCTTGAGGCCCAGGGTCTGCATCATGCGATATTTGTGAAAAGCGATGGTGCCAGCTTTGAGATCAAGGATGGCGGCCGCTTCTTTCATCGATTTACCTTCCGCCAAGAGTTGCAATATCTCGCTCTGGCGCGCGGTGATTTCCTTCCCATCGTTTTCGGTCTTGGCGCGATTAAGAAGATGAGTAACGGTCTCACGGGTGATGAGTGGCGAAAGATAAGATTCTCCGCGTGCAACTTTGCGCAAGGCGGCCAGCAACTCTTCAGCGGCCGACTGCTTTAGCACATAGGCCGAGGCACCCCGACGAAACGCCTCCGCGGCCACATCGGCGCTGGTGTTCATGGTGAGGTACACTAGCTTGACCTTCGGCATCTTCGCTTTGATTTGCTCACCCGCGTCAAGGCCGTTGAGGTGCGGCATGGCAATATCCAGCAGGACAATGTCCGGCTTCAAGGCCGGTACCGCCTGCACGAGGGCTCGGCCGTCGGTAACCACGGCAAGAACTTCGAATTCCGGCTCGAGAGTGCTCCTGCAGTTTTCGGCCACCAGGCGATGGTCGTCTGCGATCAACACGCGCGCCAAAGGTTTACGGTTCATCGTCGACCTTCCTACTCGGGGTGATTTTACGCCGCAGCCGCAAGAAATCGCGGTTACTGCCGTCACTCATGGCTTACGGACCGATCAGTCCGGCGGCCTTCTCCACAGTATCCGCTTTGCTCTTTTTTCCTGTCACCTAGCAGGAGTGCTAGTTACCACGCCCAATTCTTACGCGTATGTTGAGGCTGACATTTCGCACCAGTTGAGTCGCCCCGCATGGAGACGGCCGCGACTCATTCCCCGTAATTCGCCAAGGAGGGCACATGAAACTCGCAGTCGCGGTAGCTTCAAAACTGGAAGGGCGTTGCCTGGCAATCGCTATCGGCGCGCTCATCGCGCTAAGTGGTTTCGGCGCACTGGCGCAGAACCCGGAGATGGAACAAAAGCTGATGGCCATCAAGCAGGCGCAGGCGCTCAACAAGCAGAAGCTTGCCCAATACACATGGCAGGAGACCGAGACGATCAGCATCAAGGGCGACGTGAAGGACACCAAAATCTATCAGGTACAGATGGGGCCCAACGGCCAGCAGCAGAAAACCGAGATCAGCGAGCAGAAGGCACAATCCGGCGGCGGCCGCCAGGGGCGGGTGAAAGAGCGCGTGGTCGAGAAAAAGAAAGAGGAGTATCAGCAGTACGGGCAGGACATTGGCGCGCTGGCAAAGCAGTACACAACCCCCAATCCCGAGGCCCTGATGCAGGCCAAGCAGCAGGGCAATATCTCCCTGCAACCGGCAGGGAGCGGAACCGTGAACCTGATCATCAAAAACTACATGAAGCCGAATGATTCGGTGACGATGACGATTGACGGGGAGACCAAGTCGCCCGTCAGCGTGCAGGTCGCGTCCTACCTCAGCGATCCGAAGGATGCAGTTACGATCTCGGCGAACTTTGCGCGCCTGCCCGACGGCACCAACCATGTCGCGAACACAACCGTCACCGGCGTGAGCAAACAGCTCACGGTCAACGATCAGAACTCCAATTACCAACGGCGATAAGGCAGCGAGTTCTGGTGGATTGCGGGAGAGGCAGCCGGATGGCAGGCCGCCTCTCATCTGTATCGGTGACGAGAAAGCAATCGCTGCGAGCCGCTTCTCATCGAAATCGCCGATCTAGCTCGCTTTGCCGGGGTACTGCTTGAACATCTTGGCAATCGCAGTGTTCACCTGGCTCAGCAGCTTGTCAGGGTTATGAGCCGCCAGGTTCTGCTGCGCCATGCCTCGCCAGATTAGCTTCTTGTTGACTGCATCGAGAAGGTCAACGACTAACTGGCCTTTGTGAATGGTGATGGTTGTGTTGCCGTATTGGCCGGTATTCAGTGGCCCGGAGAAGCTGGGATCGAACGGAGGAATACCGCCGGTTGCCATGTATAAAGGATCGTTCGAGAGGAGAGTGGAATCCTGGTCGACGGAACCGTAGACCTGAATGATCAGCTCCGGATTGGCATTGAGCGCAACCTGCCGCAGCCCCCGCGCATTCAGCTCATCCTGGATTGCCCCCACGATATTCGCCGCCAGCATGGGATGCGATACGGCGCCGTGTTCGGCCCAGGCGTACGTCTTGAACTGCGAAAAGTCGGCTTGCTTGTCGTAATTGACTTTGATCTTCTGCGCTTGCATCACGAACGATGCCGCAAGCACTGACATAAGCACGAGCGATTTCAGTTTCATGAAACCTCCGGACAGACTTGCGCGCCGGCATGGGACCAGCCATTGTTGAAAAAGCGAGCGCGCGCTTCCACGCTAAGGCAAAGCTGCCTACCAGGTAACTATCAATTCCTTCAGACGTCGCGAGAAAAGTAACCAGTGCAGCATGGGTCGTGAGCACGCGTCTTCAATGCGCCGAATCGCGGAATGTGCGTAGTTGCTGCCATAACGCGAACGCAGCATACTCGCGTGCGGTTAAGTCTTTGCCTGCTGAGCGCACGATTTTTTTCTCTATCCATTAGTAGTTTTGGCAGTCGTCTCACACTATCTGATCTCCTACGATTTAGCTCGATCCAGACAACTACCGGACTGCGCACATCCATAAGGAGAGACCATGTGTTCCCGTAAGGCGTTTCTTGCAGCCGTATCGCTGGTGATCGTCGGCATGCTGCTATGCATTCCCGTCGCGGCCCAGGGGCCGGCAGAGGTCAGCACCTCGAACCAGCCGGCGCCCGTGGCCACCCCCGATACTCAAACGCAAACGGCAACCTCTCCCGAAAACGGCCCGTGGCAGTTCACCATAGCCCCATACATCTGGGTCCCGGGAGTCAGCGGCACCGTGGGGGTGCTCAATCACAACGCCAGCGTGCATGTCTCGGGCTCCGATGTGTTGTCCGATTTCAATGGTGGATTGGCCGGCTTCTTCCAGGCCCAGAAGGACCACTTTGTCCTGCCCATCGACTTCTTCTGGGCGCGAGTCGACACGGACAAGGGCATCCCGGAAAACGACTTCGATCAGAGCTCCATTCGCGCTCAGTTGTCGCAGGTGATACTCAGCCCCAAGGTTGGCTATCGCATCGTCGACACCGAGCACTTCAGGGTAGACGCGCTCGTCGGACTGCGCTATTGGCACGAGGGAACAACGCTGACGTTACGTCCCGCGGACATGGCTTTTCCGCGTTCGACCAACTGGGTTGATGGCATTGCCGGCGGCAAGTTCGAAATTGCTTTCTCACGGAAGTTTTGGATTACATTATCCGGCGACGCGGGCGGCGGCGGCGCGGGTCTCGACTATCAGGCGGTAGGCCTGATCAATGTCCAGCCGAGGCCCCTGTTTGGGTTCTTCGCCGGCTGGCGCTACCTGGATGTGAACTACGACAACCGTCCTGTAGCGGCCTTTGACCTGGCCCAGAGTGGTCCTATTATCGGCCTTAATTTCCAAATGGGCGGCAAGGCACCGCTTCAGGTGGGAGCGAATTGCTCGGCTTCGCCGACTGAAGTCTGGGCGGGCGAACCCGTGACAGCCAACATCAACCCGCAGAACTTCAATCCCAAGCACACGCTCACCTACAACTGGACCAGCAATGGCGCCAAGGTTTCGGGCACCAACACAACTGGCAACGTTGACACCGCCGGCCTCGCGCCTGGCAGCTACACCGTCGCCGGGACCGCAACCGATCCGAAGGAGAAGAAGAACAATACGGCGAGTTGCAACATTGCGTTCGCCGTGAAGCAGCCGCATCCTCCCACAGCCAGTTGCTCAGCCAGCCCTGATACCGTGAAGCCCGGCGATTCCGCCACTTTCACTGTGAGCGCCAGCAGCCCTGACAACTTCCCACTGACCTACGTGTGGTCGGCCAATGCGGGACGAGTCACCGGTAACGGCACCAGTGCAACGCTCGACACCGCGAGCGCGTCCCAGGGCGCATCCGTCACCGCAACCGCTACCGTGACCGATTCCCGTGGCTTAAGCACAACCTGCACGGCCAGCGTGAGTGTCCTCGCCCCGCCGGTTGTGGTCAGCGAAGTCAGCGAGATCGGCGAGTGCAAGTTCGTGGACGCCAAGCGGCCCGCCCGCATCGACAACGTTTGCAAGGCCGTCCTCGATGACGTAGCTCTCCGCATCCAGCACGAACCCAATGGCAAGTTCGTGGTCGTCGGCTACACAAGTGAAGAAGAGTCGATCACGGTGACTCAGGTCGGTTCGCAGCGAGCGGTGAATGTGAAGTATTACCTGGTCAACGGCGAAGGTGGCAGGCAGATCGACGCTGCTCGTTTGAATTTACGCACCAGTGGAACTGTGAAAGAGAGGGGCACAAAGGTTTACTTCGTGCCCGCCGGAACAACCTTCACCCAGGAATCGGTCGTTGTTGACGAGACGCAGGTGCAAGGGCAGCCGCGCAATGCTCCCAAGCCTGCCAGGAAACCGAAAGCGCGAGCAGTCGCGCCGCCCAGTCTGAGTCAGTAGTTCGCGGCCGGCATTCGGCGGAATCGGGCGCTTTCGAGCTACGCATCTCGCGGCGCTGAATTGGTTGGCGGAGAGGCAGGCTCTCCCGCCCCACCGAACGCATGAGATGTACTAGAACATAGAGCTGTTCAGCTTCAGAGTGTTCCAGAGTAGCTCTCGCAGGCTCCGCGTGAACAATGAGATCGAAACATGGGCACTTGAAGTTACCGAGCAGGCCAATCTGGTTGATTGCGGCAGCCCTTGCGCTGCTTTGGCCCCAGTCCACCGCAGCGCAAACCAGCCAGGTCTTACCTGAGGTCGATACCTACCTTGAGCTCGACCCCAGCATGCGAATTAGCTTTCAGGTAAAAGGGTCCCGGGAAGGTGGCGTCCCTGTCCAGGCCGAAATCGGCCCCAGTCTCGACTTCTACATCAAGTCGTTGCCCACGCTGCTCCGGATTACGACATTCGCCCCGGACGATTCCAAGGGCCGGCTCCTCGTATTGTCGATTGGATATCGCTACCTCCCACAAGCTAGCGGTGCGCCTGCCACCAATCGCGTCGAGCCCCTGGCGATTTTTCGCTTCCCCATGAAGAGATCTGTCCTAATCTCCGATCGTAACCGAGCCGACCTCGACTGGAAGAACGGAACCTTTACCTGGCGCTATCGCAATCGACTCCAGATCGAGCGGACCTTCGCCGCTGGGCGCCTCCACTTAACGCCCTACGCCAGCGCTGAAGTCTTCTACGAAAGTCAATACCAGAAGTGGAGCACGACCGAACTCTATGCCGGTTTGTGCATTCCCCTGGGGAGCAAAATCGAGTTTGGCCCGTATTATGAACACGAGAACGACACCGGCCAGGCCCTCAATCAACAGTTTGACGCGCTCGGTCTCGTGCTCAATCTCTACTTCTCAGTGCACTAGAAGGTCCAAGAGCTGTACTTATGATCGCGGCCGCGGGCTCAGCCAGAGGTGCGGAATGAAGAGTCTCGTCACAGCGCTAATATCACTGTTGTTTCTAGCTCCACCGCTTTTCGCGCGGGAGAAGACCGACACACTCGTAATGAAAAATGGCGACCGGCTGACCTGCGAAATCAAAAGCTTGCAGGAAGGTGTGCTTTACGTGAGCCTGGACTATATTCTCGGCACTTCCTCGGTGCAATGGTCGAAGGTGGCTTACTTGGAAAGCAATCAGCTCTTCATCGTCAAAACAACGGATGGTTCGGTATATAGCGGAACACTCAGCACGGCTGAAACTGAGGACAAACGACCGGTGCAAATTGAGGTGGTGGAATCGGTTGAAAAACGAACAGCGCTGCCGCGCAGGGAAATCGTAAAGATTTCTGAAACATCCGAAACTTTCTGGCAACGATTCAGCGGCGACCTCAACTCGGGCATCATTTACTCGAAGGGGAACCAGACGACGCAGTACAGTCTTGGCGCCGACCTGGAATACTTGCGCCAACGCTGGTCAGGCGATGCCAGTTACAGCTCGACCCTGTCCTCCAGTAAAGGTGCTAGCTCGGCGGCCACCCGCAATCAACTGAATCTAAGCGGCATGCATCTTTTGCCCTGGAACAACTACTTCTACACCGGGCTTGCCAGCTTTCTGCAAAGTTCCGAACAAGACATTGCGTTACAAACGAATATCGGGGGTGGTATTGGCCGCTACCTCAAGAACACGAACAACACACTGATCTCGGTGGTCGGCGGCCTGGCGTGGCAGAGCACTGATTACAAGAAATCGGGCACGGCAGCTCCAACCGAGAATCTTGCAGCCGCCCTGGTCGCTGCGCAACTCAAGTTCTTCCGCTTCAACAAGACAAACCTGAATATCTCCGCCATGGCCTTTCCGGCACTCTCGGATCCCGGGCGAATCTTCGTAACCACCAACGCAACCTACTACATCAAGCTCACCGGCGATTTGTCGTGGAATATTTCGTTCTACGGCAATTGGGACAACCAGCCGCCCGACCGCTTCTCCGGAAGCGATTACGGAACCAGCTCAGGACTGAGCCTCACCTTTGGACTGAAGTGATTACCTCCGGTGTCGTGTTCCGCGATCAGGCGGATTAGGACCTTTCTTGCTTCTTCCCAACTGGGCTGTGCCCGTCGACTGACCCAGACGCGTGCCATCGGCAGCCGTGCCACGTACATTACGCAGTTGCAGCGACGCGATTCGTCACGATCGAATTGTGCTAGGTGATATTTGCAGTCGCCGGAATGGCGAATGTAGAGGAACCGGACCTTCTGATTTTCATGCATGCGAGCCCTCGTCCAACTTGGTATACAGCCGGACGAACGCAATCATGTCGCGCCAACTTGGTACAAACTTTGTACACTTCGAAACGGCGCAACACTTAAATAATTGATTTATAACAACCTTGTGTTTGGTGGACCTGGTCGGGATCGAACCGACGACCTCTTCCATGCCATGGAAGCGCGCTCCCAGCTGCGCCACAGGCCCACTTCGCGGAGGGGCGGCGCTGTCTGACGCAGCGCCCGTTGGTATTCTCTCCCACCGTTGCCCCTTCGTCAAACCCAGTACGCGGGTAGGCAGCCATACCCGGCTTCGTCACACCGATGCGTTCTGGGTCAGATTCAACGGGACTTCCTGAAAGTTCAGGATAAGCGCATCCACTTCCCTGCGTCGCAGCCCACGAAATTGCCCGGGGGGCGGCGCTCCCGGAAATTGTGAGATGCATCCAATAGTGGTCGCGTCGTCGTTCCACTCGACGCCTGCACCGCCTCGACGACAAGCATAAGATTATTGGATGGAAGTACAAGTCAGGACCATCACGCTGGCTTTATTGCTGACAGCATGCGGTACGAACATGCCTGCACAGAGCCCATCTGCGGCGCCAACTCGGGCGCAGGTCGCGGGCTCTACTCCGATTTCCGCCGACCTCGACAGGCTCCAGGCGTCTGCCTCGCAGGCGAACCTCGACATTGCGCATATGCGGATCGAGCGGTGGAAGGCCGACGGCGCCTCCAAGCAACAAGCGCAAACGAACGCCGACTCCCTGCAACGCAACCTCACCAGCGCGCTACCCGGCCTTATCGATGGTTTTCGCGCGGCGCCGCAGGACCTGAGCGCCGGATTCAAACTGTATCGCAACCTGAACGCGTTATATGACGTGTTGGCTTCGTTTACTGAAGCAGCCGGCGCATTTGGTCCCAGGAATGACTACGAAGTGCTAGCGCAGCAATTAATGGTCATCGACTCGGTGCGGCGTGACCTCGGCGACAATCTGGAGAGTCTTGCCTTATCGAAGCAGGCGGAGGTGAACCAATTACGTTTGCAGGTGCAGAGCCTTCAACAGGCGGCAGCAGCGGCAGCGGCCCCTCCGAAAAAGGTCATCGTTGACGACACCGAGCCTGAGAAGAAGAAGACCGTACACAAAAAGAAGCCGGCCCCGGCTGCCACCGCGAACGGACCTGGATCAAGCTCACAAAGTACCTCCCAGCCCTCCGCAAAGTCACAATAACGCCTTGATTCGCGGGAACATTCCCGCCTTTGCTGGTGTCTACACCATTGTCGCCCCGAAAGGCGCTCGTGCGGTGCTGTCCTCGTTGGCGCGCGGACGGCGGGCCCGATAGTTGTTGCTGATTCACAAAACTGTTTATCATTAGAGGTGCCGCCCGTGGCGGGAGCAACAACATTGAGTGAACTCGCAAGTGCGATAGGAGTACGCACGGAGGAAGCTTCGGTCGTGGCCGAATTGAAGGCCGGATCGGAGGAGGCCTTCTGCTGGCTCATCACGCACTACAACCAGCCTGTCTATAGCCTGGTCCATCGCATTCTCGACGACCCGTCCGACGCCGCCGACACCACGCAGGAAGTCTTCATCAAAGTTTTTCGCGGCATCAGGAACTTCCATTCCGACTCCAGCCTGAAGACCTGGATCTATCGCATCGCGGTACACGAGGCGTCGAACCGCCGGCGCTGGTGGTTCCGGCATAAGTTCCGTGAGACTTCCATCGACGCCTCCCCCGAGGGCGAGCAACAGCGGGCTTTCTCAGCTAAGGACGTGCTGGTGGATGAAGGGAAGTCGCCGCTACAGAATCTGTATGACGAAGAGCTGCGGGCCCGGGTGGAAACCGAGTTGAAGGCGCTGACCGAGCCGTATCGCACGACGGTGATCCTGCGCGACATCGAAGAGTTGTCGTACGAGCAGATTGCCGAGGTGATGGAGACAACCCTGGGGACGGTGAAGTCGCGCCTGGTGCGCGGCCGCGACGCGCTGCGCAAGCGCCTGGAGCGCCATCTCCCGGCGCTGGGCTTCACCCCCGCCGCGCCGGACGAACGGCGTGTAGGTCGCCGCAAGATCGAGGTCATGCCATGAAGTGCGCTGTTGCGAAGAAGCTCATGTCGTGCTACGTGGACGGCTGCGTGTCGCGCAACCAGTTGGCCCAGATGAACGAGCATGTGCAGACATGCCCGGAATGCGCCGCGAGTTTTGCCTCCATGCAGCGGATGCAGTCTCTGGTCGCGTCGCTGGGCCGCAAGGTGGCGCCGCCGGAGCTCGCCCTCAAGTTGCGGGTCGCGCTCTCGCAGGAGATGGCCAATGCGCGCCGCTCGCGCTGGGAGATGCTCCGCGTCCGCTGGGACAATGCCTTCCGGGCCATCATGGTTCCTGCAACCGCCGGGCTGGTGACTACCATCATCATCTTCGGCGTGCTGATCAGCTTCCTCTATTACCCGACACGCGTACGCGCTTCCAACGATGTTCCGACCGTGCTCTACACCCCGGCGCAGTTACGTTCCACACCTTTCGAGATGACCATAGGGGTTTCCTCGGCCGAGTCGCTGGTGGTGGAGGCCTATGTCGGGCCCGATGGCCGCGTCCAGGACTATCGCATCCTCTCCGCTCCCGAGGATGCGGAAGCCATTCTCCCGCAGTTGAAGAACATGCTGATTTTCACGACCTTCCAACCCGCCACCGCCTTCGGACAGCCAACGTCGGGACGCGTGATTCTGACCTTCTCGAAAGTGCAGGTGAAAGGTTAAGTCTTTGGCGCGACTCTCGAGTGCTGCGGCGTGAGGCCGCGCGCCACTCATGTAAAATTGAGCAGTACACGACAAGGAGCGGGCGTTTGTGCGCCTGTTTCACACTTTAGACCCGAGGAACTTGAGTGGCCAAAATCGCTAAAACCGCAGACCGCAAGAAGGTAATGGATACCAGCAAGAGCACGGATTGCCCCAAGTGCGGCAAACCGACGCGTGTGGTGAAGCGCGTGAAGGACCGCGAGCGCAATGTTGCCGGCGGGATGTACATCTCGTGCTCGGCGTGTGAGTTCTATGAGAAGCTATAGATTTTCTTCCGGGCCAGGTGAGCCTTGCCAAAGCAGCTCGCATCCGCAATAATGAATAGGTTGTTGCCTCAAGCAATATGAGGTCCGATGAGCGCCTGGCTGCGTTCATTGGGGTGCGGTAGCGACGTGATCGCTGGAGCACCCGTTGCCGGTCATCTCGCCTGAGGAAGTGTAGTCGCCGGAATTTCAGCTCATCGTAACGCTTGATGGGAAGTGTTTCTGGCGGCGAACCAGCAGGAAAGGAAACCATCTTCTGTGTTGATGATTCGTCTATCGCGCCGTGGCGCGCGCAAGCAGCCGTATTACCGCATCGTGGTAATCGAGAAGGACCGGGCGCGCGATGGCCGCTCGGTCGAAGTGGTGGGGACCTATAACCCCCGGACCAATCCCGCGACCGTCGACCTGAGGCGCGAGCGCATCCAGTATTGGACGGCGAAGGGCGCGCAGCTATCGGACCGCGTGAAGAAGCTGGTGGAGAAGACGCCCGTCGTCGCGCCGGTTCCACCCGAGCCGGCGGCGAAGGCGGAAGCTTCGGCCGAGTCGCCGAGCGCAGCTTAGCCACAAGGAAGCCCTACAATGTCAGACGGCAAGCCAGACATGGTTGCGCTCATGGAACTCCTCGCCAAGGCGATCGTGGAAGCCCCGGACGAGGTCACGGTTGAGCCCTTCGCCGAGAACGGGCTGACCGTGCTGGAGCTGATCGTCGCCGAGGAAGACCTGGGCCGCATCATCGGGCGTCACGGGCGAACAGCGCGGAGTCTGCGCACGATTCTGCATTCGGCAAGCATTCGCCCGCGGAAGCGCTATCAGTTGGAGATTGTGGAATAGCCGGCGACTTCGTCACCATCGCGCGCGTGCTGGGCCCGCAAGGCCGGCGCGGGGAAGTGCTGGCCGAGCTGCATACGGATTTCCCTGAGCGTTTTGCGGAGCGGCGGGTGCTGTGGTGCCTGGCTCTGGACGGCAGCCGTCGCGAGATGCAGCTCGAAGAGCACTGGTTCCACAAAGGTGGCGTGGTGCTGAAGTTTGCGGGCGTGGACAGCATTGACGACGCCGAGCGACTGGCAGGATGTGAGGTGCAGGTGCCAAGCGAACAGCGCGCCGAGCTGGAACCCGGCTCGGCCTATGTGAACGAGATTGTCGGCTCTGACCTTTGGGTGAATGCCGGGCGATTTCTGGGGCGCGTGAGCGAAGTGCGGTTTGGAGCCGGCGAGGCGCCGCTGCTGGTTGTGAAGCTGCCCGTCTGCGCCGCGCAAAACGAAGTGCTTGTGCCCTTTGCGCAAGAGTTCGTGAAGAGCTTCGACGTAGCCGGCAAGCGGATCGACATGGAATTGCCCGAAGGATTGCTTGAGCTAGACGCGCCGCTCAGCGACGAAGAGAAGCGGCGCCAGAAACAGGAAGCCGAAGAGGCGCGAGCCGCCGGGGAGAGGAAGCGCAAGTAGTCGGGTAGTGCTGACCTTGACCAGCGCCGAAAAGAGTAGAGCTGGCGTGAACCAGCAGCGAACGGGTAGAGCTGGCCTTGACCAGCGTCGAAAAAAGTAGAGCTGGCGTGAACCAGCAGCAAAGGGGTAGAGCTGGCCTTCCAGGCCAGCGTCCCGGGATTGCTCTCATTGAGGGAGCCGGCTTTAGCCGGCGCCACAGGTTGTTCGGCCTGACGAATGAAGTTCGAGATCATCACGATTTTTCCCGACTTCTTTCGCGGGCCGCTGGATTACGGAATCGTGCGCAGAGCGCGCGAGGCTGGGCTCATTGACATTGGGATTCGCGATCTGCGGGCGTTCGCGCACGATCGTCATCGCACCGTCGACGATCGTCCTTTTGGTGGCGGCGAAGGCATGGTGCTGAAGCCGGAGCCGATCTTCGAGTGCCTGGAGTCGCTGAATGTGGCTCCGCGCAAGGACCGCATGGCGGATGGCGCGCGAGAATCGGTAGTGCTGCTATCGCCGCAAGGCCGGATGTTCACGCAGGCGGTGGCCCAGCGGATGACCGAGCACGACCGGATCGTGCTGATCTGCGGGCGCTACGAGGGTGTCGATGAACGTGTGAGCGAGCGCCTGGCCGATTGCGAGATTTCGGTCGGCGACTTCGTGCTTAGCGGTGGAGAACTTGCCGCAGCCGTAATCGTCGACACGGTAACGCGCCTGATACCGGGTGCGCTGGGCAACGCAGCCTCGTCGCAGCAGGAGTCGTTCACGGCCGGCGCGGTACCGATGGCAAGAGTGGAAGGCGAGCCGCCAAGTGCAACCTGTGGGTCCGGCGGATTACTGGATTACCCGCACTACACGCGTCCGGCGGAGTTTCGCGGGATGCAGGTTCCCGAGGTGCTAGTGAACGGGAACCACGAAGAGATTCGCCGCTGGCGACGGCGCTGCGCATTGAAGAAAACGCTGCGCAATCGGCCGGACCTGTTAAGGGCAGCGGAGTTGAGCGAGGAAGATCGCAAGCTGCTGCGGGAGATCGAAGGCGAGCGTTAGCTTTGAATACCGACGTCATCCTGAAGCGCTTCGATCGTCCCGCTAGCACGAAATGAAGTATTGCAAGGACACTCAGTTTCAGCCTGCGCCGAACGCGCGGCACGGAAGGAAAAGCAATGTCGAACTCTCCGATTATTGACCGGCTGCTTGCCAAGACGCGGCGCACCGACCTCCCCAACTTCAAGCCCGGCGACACCGTTCGCGTGCAGGTGAAGATCAAGGAAGGCGACAAGGAACGCCTCCAGGCATTCGAAGGCCTGGTCATCGCCAAGAGCAAGGGCGCGCAGCCCAGCTTCACCGTTCGCAAGATGAGCTTCGGCCAGGGCGTCGAGCGCATCTTCCCGCTAAACTCGAAGGTCATCGACAAAATCGACGTGCTGCGCTCGGCGCATGTCCGCCGCGCCAAGCTGTATTACCTGCGCGCACTGCGCGGCAAGGCCGCCCGCCTGCGCGAAGTGGAGACCACGCGGGGATAGGCCAGGAGTTACCGTGATTTCGGGTGCTCGAACTTAAGCGCTGTATCTGTCGACGAAGATCGCTAACCAGCGCAAGCGCCAAAGCCCCGCTGAGGGGTAGCGGGGCTTCGTCATCAGCCCGGACGGTGCAGCGGAGGCAGTGTCCCGGGCTGTCGTATGCGCGTAGTGGACTCGCGCGTCTGGAACTCGGTTAAAATCTTGCGGCCATCTCGAGCAGCCCGATGGCCATTGCCGCCCACAGCGCCAGGGCCACGGTGTTCAGAGTGAGGCGGACCGCTCCGTTGTCGATCAACCAGTTATACTTCGCGTCCATGATGCTCTCCTTCCGAAGGCTCCATTGCAATCGCCAATGGAGCCGTCTCGTTGTCCCAGTTGTACCGGCAACAGCTTGGTGCCCTCACCGGCTCGTCTCTATGGCGTTATACGGGCGAGCTGGCAAAAGGTTCCGTCAACAGATTGTGAATGTGGGGGCGAGGTGCAGATTGCCGTAACAAACTGCGCTCGCGAGGGAACAGCGGCATATGCTGCGCGGGACAGAATCCGCTGCGGGGATGGCATCATCCAAGGTATCTTGATACGAGGAGAATGTCATGGCGAGCTGTGAGCATGTGAAACTTGCAAACCCGAAGGTCAATCCGAGCAGTGAAGGGTGCGAGGAATGCTTGAAGACTGGTCAACGCTGGGTGCAATTGCGCCAGTGCCTGATCTGCGGTCACATCGGCTGCTGCGATTCCTCGCCGGGGCGTCATGCAACCGGCCACTTTGAGGCGACCGGGCATCCGGTGATGCAGTCGTTCAAATCGGTAGGCAGTCCCTGGAAGTGGTGTTACGTCCACCAGGACTACGTGTAGAGGCCCTCTTCTTGCGGTGCTCTGGTCTTCTCTGTGATTTAGATCGCGTCGTCGATCTTCATTGTCTCTCAATGGCGGCGTGGCCCTTTCCACAGCCAGGCACCGTATAATCGACACTTCATCGCCATGAGTTATCAGGTCCTCGCGCGCAAGTACCGGCCGCAAAAGTTCTCTGACGTGATCGGGCAGGAGCACGTCACACGCACGCTGAAGAACGCCATCGAGCAGGGCCGGATCGCGCATGGATACATCTTCAGCGGCCATCGCGGCATAGGCAAGACAACCATCGCGCGCATCCTGGCCATGGCGCTGAATTGCCAGTCGCAGGACCATCCTGTGCCGGAGCCCTGCGGCGTGTGCGACTCCTGCCGCGAGATCCGCGCCGGCAATGCGGTTGATGTGATCGAGATCGACGCGGCCACCAACCGCGGCATCGACGAGATCCGCGAGCTGCGCGAGGGCGCGCGCTATCGCCCGGCGCGCGATCGCTTCAAAATCTACATTCTCGACGAAGCCCACCAGATCACCGACGCCGCCTTCAACGCGCTTCTGAAAACGCTGGAAGAGCCACCCGGGCACATCGTCTTCATGATGGCGACGACCCAGCCCGAAGACATCCCGCAGACCATCCGCTCGCGCTGCCAGCACTTCAGCTTTCACGCCGTGCGCTTCGACGACATTGTTCAGCAGTTGCACGACATCGCCCAGCAGGAGAGCATCGCGGCCGACGATGACGCGCTGGCGATGCTGGCCGAGGTGGGCGACGGCTCCATGCGCGACGCGCTTAGCATCATGGACCAGGCCATCGCCTGCTGCGGCACGACGCTCAGCGCCGACGTGGTGCGCGGTCTGGTGGGCACTGTCCCCAGCCAGGTGCTGGAAGACGTGGTGGACGCGGTGGCGCGCAATTCCAGCGAAGACGTTTTGCGCCTGGTCGATCGCCTGCTGGTGGAAGGGCAAAGCGCGCAGCACTTCGCCCGGCAGATACTGCGTTTTTTGCGCAATGCTCTGGTGGCCAAGGTCGCGGGCAGCGACTCGCCCGTACTCCAGATTTCCGCCGACGAGCGCGCCCGTGTCTCGCGCGTGGCCGAACGCTTCAGCGAGGAGGATCTTTCCCGCTTCATGCAGATCATGCTGCGCACGCATGGCGAGCTCGGCTACAAACACGAGCAGCGCTTCCATCTGGAGCTAGGGCTGTTGAAACTGGTGCACGCACAGCGGCTGCTGCCGCTGGAACAGTTGTTGAGCGGCGAAGCGGGATCGGCAAAGCCCAGTGGCGCCACTGCGACTGCGCGCGCCGGAAGCGCGCCCGCCGCAAGCTCTTCGAGCGGACGTGGTGTCTCAAGTTCGCGAACAACGGATGCCGATATTCCGTCGCGAAGTCCAGCGGCTTCGCCATCCAGCCGGCCGTCGCCGTTTGAAGCTGATCGCAGCCGCAAGTCAGAGCCGAAGGCGGAAGCAGGCCCGGAGCGGCCCAGCGCGATGCCGAGCATAACCGGCAGTGCGTCTGCCGCTGAAAGTTCGGCTTACGAAGCAAGTACCGCGAACGGCAACGGCATGGCTACTGCGGTCGCGGTGCAAGTGGAAGAGGCATCCGAAGCGGCGGACAGCAGCATCGACGCGCTGCGCGCTGCGGTGCTCGGCGCCTTGGAAGACGCGGGCCAGAACATGCTCGCGCACAATCTCGAGGCGGGCGGGTGGTCGCTGCATGGCTCGGAGGTCGCGGTAAAGGTCGCGATGTCGCAGGTGCTGATTGACGTGGCGCTGGGCGCGGAGCCGAAGCGAATCATTCAGGCCGCGCTGGGCAGGTGTCCCGGCGCGCCACTGAAGTTCAAGATGGTGGGTGGTGCGACTGCCACCGCCGCAAAGCCGGAGGCGCCGGCTCGTCCAGCAAGCGGCGCGAACGGTTCCAGCGCGCGGGCGCGGGCCCTGGCCGATCCGGTCGTGAAGCGCATGCAGGAGAGATTCGGCGCCGAAATTCGCACTGTCATCGATCAGAAGAACAGTGACTAGTGGCCAGGGCCAGTGGCCAGCGAGAGTTTGCTCAATTACTACTAGCCACTGACCACAGGCCACTTCTTCGAGGCGTTATGGGTGGATTCAATCTAGAAGAAATGCTGGCGCAGGCGCGGCAGCAAGCCGAGATGCTGCAAGAAAAGATGCAGCAGATCACCATCGAGGCCTCGTCCGGTGGCGGCAGCGTCACCGTGCGCATGAGCGGCCAGAAGCAGTTGCTGAGCATCGCGATCGAGCCTGAGGTGGTGAAGTCCGGCGACATCGAGATGCTTCAGGACCTGGTGGTTGCCGCAGTGAACGAAGCCTCGCGCAAGGTAGACGAAGCGCTGAAGTCCAGCCTCGGCGGTATGCTTGGTGGCATGGGTTTGCCGGGGCTGTGAAAAAAATCCCACCACAGAGACGCAGAGTTACAAAAATCTAGGCCGCGTTTGTGGTTGTAAGAATTCCCGCGACTTTGTCACTTGCGAAGGCGCGAACATGAGAAAAACAAATTCTTAGACTCTGTGTCTCTGTGGTTAATTAGGTCCTTGAGGGCGTCACATTGTCCAGGTTCGCCGAGCCGATGGCTCGACTCATCGAAGAGCTTAAGAAGCTGCCCGGCGTGGGTGGCAAGACGGCGCAGCGCTTCGCGTTTCACATCCTGCGCGCCAGCGACGAAGACGCCGAGCTGCTCGCCGGCGCCATCCGCGACGTGAAGGCCAACCTGCGCCTCTGCTCCATCTGCAACAACATCACCGACGTCGATCCCTGCACCTACTGTTCCAGCGCCACGCGCAATCAGCGGCTGGTATGCGTGGTCGAGGAGCCCACCAACATCGCCTCCATCGAGAAGACGCGCCATTACAACGGCGTCTACCACGTGCTGCATGGGGCGCTCTCGCCGTTGCACGGCCTCGGGCCGGAGCAGTTGCGGATCGGCAATCTCGCGCGGCGCGTTGAGGCCGGCAGTGTGGATGAGCTGATCCTCGCCACCAATCCCACGATAGAAGGCGAAGCGACAGCGACTTACATTTCGCGGTTGTTCAAATCTTCAGCGGTGAAGATTACGCGCATAGCGACGGGCGTGCCCGTCGGCAGCGATATCGAGTACGCCGACGAGGTCACGATGCAGAAGGCGATGGAAGGACGGCGGGAGCTGTAAGAATTAGCGGACCTTTCGGAAGCGCACCGGCCTGCACAGCTCCGCTGCAAGGGATGGACGACGGCTCTCCGGCTGATGGGAACCGCCTCTATGTGCCAAACAGTTGACCCAGTTTCGTGAGTTGAAACAGCTCTTTGACCCGCGGCGACAGATTAACGAATTCCAGAGTGCAGTAGGCCGCCGAAGCGGCCGAGACCTTCAGCCCCACCAGCGTGCCCAGCCCGGAGCTGTCCACGAAATTGACGTCGCTGAGGTCGAGGATGATACGGCGGCATTTCGGTATCATCGGCTTGACCAGTTGCTTGAGTTCGTCCGCGGTACCGGACACGATCCTGCCATGACACTTTACTGTGGTGTCATCTCCCGCAACTTCCAGTTCGTAAGTGAAACCACGATCGGCCTGGGACTCCATCGCTTTCCTCCCATCCACATGCCGGGATTAGCCGTCTCCCCAAAAGAGAAGCGTCGTCCCCGTGCAGTTAACAATCGGCCATTGTAGTAGAAAAGCGCTCACTTCGTGCCGGCTTTTGCGAGATAACCATTGATCGCGTCTTCCCATTCCTCACCCGCGCGCTCGTCGCCCTTGGCGAAGTGCTGAACGTGTTCGTTGGCTTCGGGGATCAGCGCCGTGCGTTCATGCACGACCGTCACGCCGGTCTTCTGCGCGCTCTCGGGCGTCAGGTGAATGTCGATCAGCGTGGCCATTGCGTCATTCAGGACGTAGGCGTACTGGATGTGTCCGTCGGCGAGGTCGAATGCCGTGTTCACCCAAATGGCCTCTTGCTGGCCGTGCATGATCTTGAAGACCATTCCGGATTGGTCGTGCGTGGGCTGCGGATACAAGAATTGCGGGTCCCAGTCCGGCGACCACTTCCGCTCTTCGTTGGCCCCGAACAGAGGTGCGACCTGCTCCATCGATGCGTTGGCCGTGAAACGGAACTCGGTGCGCGTATGAGTCAGCGCGCCGGCCGCACGTTCCTGGGCGGGCAGGGAAGTGCTGAGGGCGGCGAGCAGAAGTCCGCCTGCGAGTGTGATGGGCACAACATTCATCTGCGTTTCTCCTTGAGCTGATGGCTGTCGGCTGCGGTCAGGGCGAGGCCATAGATTTCGCGCAGCTTGGCGATCTCTTTCAGGCTTTGCGGCGAGAACGGCGCCTTGCCCTCGAAGGCGTGCAGCACAATGCCTTCCAGCAGGTCGCCGAGGCTCAGGTCCCTGAGCTCGGCGAACGCCTTCAGCACCTTCAGCAGGCGCTTCTCGATGCGGACTCCAGTCTGCACCCGCTCGACCTCGAGACGTTCGATGTCGCTTGTCATGTTATCAGTGTACCATGGTAACATCATGGAATCTCGCAGGCAAGTGGCTTCTAGTGGTCTGGTGATCAGACCGAGTGCGACGTTCTGCGGCCTTCCGTGGTCTGATGACCAGACTACTTGGTGGCAGCCAACTGACGCGCTGTCCTCAAGCCGAACTGCGCATTAGCCCCTTAGTTTGGCGAGCAGGTCGGCGGGATGGACAGGCTTGGCGAGGATCTCGAACTCGTGTCCCTGGGCGCGGGCGTTCTCCAGCAGATCGGCGGTGGCCGCCTGCCCGGAGAACAGAAGGATCTTGCAGGTGGGCAGGAAACCGCGAATATGGATGGCCGCCTCGATGCCGTTCATGTCCTGCATGATGACATCGCTGATGACAAGATCGGGCTGGAGGGAGCGCGCGCTCTCCACCGCGGCGGTTCCGCTGTAGACCGCCGAAGCTTCATACCCGTTCAAGTCCAGGATCTTGGCGAGCGTATCGGCGATGACCTGCTCGTCATCTACGACCAAGACCCGCGGTTTGCGTACCACATGCATGAATGCGCTCCTTCACACCAGCGAAACCAATTTCCGATTATAGCGGAGAGTTCGGAGGGAAACGTCTGCCGCGAACTTACGTTCACGATGCAGAAATTACCCTGCGCGTGAGAGGCGCCGCACGAACTTCCACTAGGTTACGGCTTGTTCGCCTGTTTACTGATTGGTAAGCAATTGCCCTGCCAATCCGCGCGGCGGGTGCGCGCCGCGCTATGTGTCGCCGCTCACAACAGCACAGTGATCGAAATCACCGCCTCAATGGTCACACGCTTTGTACATTGGATTTGCGAGAGGCCTTGGCCCAAGGGTCACAAGGCAGCCCGACGCGACCTTAGTCCGCCGGGCTTACAAAGATCAAGCGGCCGGCCGTGGGCGGCAGCATAAAACAGAAAGGGAGAGCGCAATCATGGCATACGTTATTACCGATACCTGCACGAAGGACGAACTTTGCGTGGAAGCTTGTCCGACCGACTGCATCCACCCCAAGAAAGACGAAGAGGGTTTTGAAGCGGCGCCCCAGCTTTATGTCGATCCCGATGGCTGCATCGACTGCGGAGCCTGCGTTCCGGTATGCCCGACCAATTCGGTCTTCCTGGCCGACGAAGTGCCGGCCGACAAGCAGGAGTTCATCGCGAAGAACGCCGAGCATTACGCCACCGCGTAGTTCAAGTGTTCGCTAGCTTCCAAGGGTGGCGCGCCGCACGGGTCGCGCTGCCCCGTGACGTTTCCGGCGGCGCGCAAGGCACGACTCAGCGCACCATCAGGCACGCCAGCCCGATGGCAACCAGGTCTTCGGGCAGGGCGATAAAAATGTCCTTCACCTTAAGGCTGCTTCCCAAGCTGCGCCTGGCGTAAAGTCCGGCGTACGCGCCGATCATTGCGCCCACAATCCCCAGCACCACTCCAATCCAGAGCGCGGCGCCGCCTGCCGAAGCCACGCATGCCCCACAGAGGCCGCCGGTGATCACGCGCACGCCGAGACTGGCAGGCGCGGTGCGCGGCGGCGTCTTGGGCGCGACGTCGGCGATCAACTCCAGCACGGCCAGCACACTCCAGACGCCCACCGCAATCGGCGACGCCATGAACGCCAGAGGAGTGCCACGCAAGGGAAGCCATGCCAGGTGCGCGGCCCAACTGACCACAGCGGGTGTCACCAGGGAACGCAGCCCGGCAACGAAACCGATGCCGAGCGCCAGAAGAAGGGCGTGATTCATTTGCATTCACCGTGTCGAAGCGCAAGTTCTGATGCGGAAGCCGAGTTGGTAAGATGCGGTCCAGTTCACCTGGTTGCAAGTTATTCACGCGATCGTAACCTAGCACCGCGCCAGTTAGCGACGTAACGGAAAAGGTTCAATTCGCGCCTCGCATCAGCCTCTCAATATGTTATTTTGAAAAATCATTCGCAACCGCTCTTGCGGCTGGAGGCTCTGGCAAATTGGCAAAAGACATGGTCCCGAAACGCATCTTTCTGACGAAAGGTGTGGGGAAACACAGGGAACGGCTCACGTCGTTTGAGTTGGCGTTGCGCGACGCTGGAATCGCCGCGCAAAATCTGGTGCGGGTATCTTCGATTTTCCCGCCGAACTGCAAGCTGATCACCCGCAAGGAAGGACTGCAATTCCTGTCTCCGGGCGAGGTGACGTTCGCCGTGGTCGCGGAGAACTCGACACGCGAGCCGCATCGGCTCACCGCCTCCAGCATCGGATTGGCGATTCCCGCCGACCGCAGCACCTATGGCTATCTAAGTGAGCACCACTCGTTTGGCGAAACCGAAGACGTGGCCGGCGATTACGCCGAGGAGCTCGCCGCAGAGATGCTGGCGACAACACTGGACGTGGAATTCGACGCCGACAAGTCGTGGGACGAGAAGAAGCAGATTTACCGGTTGTCGAACAAAATCGTGCGCACTGCGAACGTCACCCAAAGCGCGGTGGGCGACAAGCGGGGACGGTGGACCACCGTGATTGCCGCGGCGATTCTGATCTTCGAGTAGGTTCCGCGGCCAAGATCTCGGTCGAGCGCCTGGATGACAGGATTGTTCTTCGTCCTATTACTCGCGAGTTCATTCGCAGCTTTCGCGGATCCAAGGTTTGAAGAATTTCGCGAGCGGCGCACATCGAGACGACAAACGCCGACCACGAAACGCTGCGTCTTGGATTCGCGTGCATTGTTGCGTTTCGTCGGCAATGCCCCGGGCGCGGTCCGGGTAGAGGAGTTTGATCCATCAGGCCGAAGTGGGGCCGCTGCGACTCGGCATTTCAGCGGTGAACTGGGGAGAGGTTTATTGCTCCATAGCCCACCGCCAGGGCGACGATCAGGCAACCATCTTCTGCGCGCGACTACGCTGCCTTCCTTTTGAAATTGTCCCGCCGACCGTCTTCGGGCTGAGCACGCTGGCAAATTTCGCAATTACTACCGTTTGCGTTACGCCGACGCCTTCGCCGCGTCTTTGGCCGGCAGCCAGGACGCTATGCTGGTCATCGGAGATCACGACTTCAAGAGCGTTGCGAAGGCGATCGCAGTCGAGTTCCTGGCGAGTGCGACAACACCTTAGCGGTCCTGCTTCGGCGGCGCTCCCACAATGTGAGATAACGGTTTTCGACGACGTCTAAGGCGTAACCTCGAATACAAGAGCGACCCATACATTCCTCCTTACGGCGTGATTTCCCAAATCACTCCATAGCCATGCGTGCCGCCGGATTCCGTCGTGCCGTACAGGTTGCCGGCGTTGTCGAAGACCAGCGTGCCGTAGGGAGCTGCGCCGTCGGCACCGTGGAAGGTGTGCAAGGTGCTGAGAGTCCAGCTGTCGCCTGAGCGGGTCAGCTTGAAAACATAACCGTCGTCAAATTGTGACGAATTGACGCCGTAGAGATTGCCCGCGGAATCCATCACCAGGCCGGAGGCGTTATCTTCGAAACCGAAATCGTAAACCAGGCTGTAAGTCCAACCGCCGTTGGACGGGCTGAGTTCATAGATGTTGCCGCTGTCGTTGCCCGCCGCGCCAGTGCTGACGCCATAGACATTTCCCGCCGAGTCGCGGATCACACCGATCGGTGCGTAGCCATCGAACCCGTTGAACTGATAGAGAGAGTTCAGGATCCAGCCCGATTGCGAGGGCTGCAATTGCCAGACGGCGCCGTAAAAACAACTCAGCGTCTGGTTGCAGTAAGCCGCCCCGTAGAGATTGCCCACTGGGTCGATGGCCAATGGGCCGTCAGGAAGCGCGGTTCCAAAGCCCTGATTATTTTGGCTGAAGGAATAGATGACGCTCTCTGTCCAGCCTCCGTTGCCAGGGGAAATCTCGTACACCGCGCCGACGTTGTTTCCGCCGCCGAAGAAGGTCACGCCATACATGTTTCCCGCGCTGTCAAAGATCAAGGGGCTGGAGGCGTTTGATCCATCCGGCATTCCGCTGAATTGATGGAGCACTGTCTCCTGCCAGTCGCAGGTGAAGCCGGCGCAGCGCGTGGGCGGGGGTGCGAGCCGAAAGACCGCGCCACACATGTACAAGTTGACGCAGTTTCCGGCGCCCTTGCTGATGCCGTAGAGCGCGCCATCCGGTCCGACGACCACGCTGGCCGGGGCGCCGAAATCGTTGCCCCCCTGGAAATCGTACAAAGGCTTGAGGATCCGGCCCGAACCGGCGCGTGCCAATTCGAAGACCGCACCGCAACCGGCCGTCCCGAAGCCATTGCCGCAACCGGCGACCTGATTTCCGCCGGCCGAGGCGGTGCCATAGAGATTGCCGGCGCGATCGATCGTAAGCCCGTTATCGGGGTTGGCGCCGTCGCGCCCGCCGGTGAAGTTGTGCAGCACCTGGAAGGTCTGTGCGTGCGCTGCTCTCGACACGAGAATCGCCGCAAGCAGGGCAAAAGCTAGTCGTGGATAAATAAGGCACCGTATTGTAGGCCGCGTCATAGCTCTCTCCTTTGGCCCCCAGTGTTGTCGCATTCATGTCCCACAATGTGAAAATATCTGTCCGGCATTTACGGCGTGATTTCAAAGATGGTGCCGCGACCATCTCCTCCCTGAGCATCCGTGCCATAGATATTTCCGTTTGCATCCAGGACCACTCCCCCGACAGGGAGTTCGGGACTGTACAGGTTAATTTCTTGCGAACCATTGGAGCGGACAAGCTCGAAGACCGTACCTGGTAGGGGCGACATCGTGCCATACACATTGCCGGCCGAATCCACGGTTGGGGCGCTGAAGGACCCTTCGTATCCATCGAAAAAATAGAGAGAGGAATATGTCCAACCACCGTTCGAAGGGCTTAACTCATATACCCTGCCGCCGTCATTGAACGTTGTACCGAAGAGGTTGCCCGCCTGATCGAAGACCACGCCGCCCAGGGGGTCATACCCGTCACCGTGGTTTTGAAACGCGTAGAGAGTAGTCTCGGTCCAGCCCACGCCGGAAGGACTTAATTTGTACACCGATCCCCAGCCTATGCCACCGCCCCCTGTCGTGCCGTAAAGATTTCCCGCCGCGTCAAAGATCACGCCGCTGCCCACGAATTCGTTTGCAAAGTTGTAAACGAGGCTTTTCGTCCAGCCGCCACTGGAATGGGTTAGCTCGAAGACGATCGCGTTGTTTCCTGCGACGTCTCCTTCTGTCGTTCCATAGAGGTCACCTGTCTGGTCGAAAATGACATTGCCGAAGCCGGGGTAAGCGCCGTCGCTGCCGCCCGCGAATCGATGGAGGACTGTCTCTGTCCACAGGCAGTTTACGCTGCCACAAGCCGTCGCCGGCGGTCGCAGATTAAAGACCGTGCCGCAGCCACCGCCACCGCTCGGAGGTGCTGTGCAAGGCCCGCCTCCGCCCGCGCTCGTCGTGCCATAAAGGCTCCCATCCGGGCCGATGGTGACCCCAGACATGGGATACTCTCCGTCATGACCCCCCGTGAAGCTGTACAGGCGGGTCAGAATCCAAGCCGAGTTCTTGTGCGTTAGCTTGAAAACTGTACCGCAGCCTTCCGTACCGCATCCGCTGCCTCCGAACAAGGTCGTGCCGTATAAATTGCCCGCACGGTCCATGGTTAGCGTGCCATAGGGATATTCTCCGTCTGGCCCGGAGAAGGTATGCAGGACGCTGGTTGTCTGCGCCCGCGATGATGTACTCGCAAAAGGTATCAGGATCAGCAGGATCGCGCTCGCCAAAGGACGCGCCATAGGTTCCTCCTTGCGGCGGGTGTCCCGGATGAGACCAAGGCATTCTGAGTGCGCGGGTCACGGGCCGTCAACTTAATTGCACATAACGGCCTAAGCTATTGGATTGGTTTGAGTTGACTGGACTGAATGCACGGCCCGAATGCCATCATGCCTGACCTGCGAGAGTGCTATCGCCGGTACGGCTGCGGCTCGGGACCTTTCTCGAGCGTCTCGCGGTCCCAGATGAGGCCTTCGCGGCTGTAGTTGGCCATCTCGAAGTCCTGCGTCAGCTCCAGCGCGTCCACCGGGCAGGCGTCTTCGCACAGGCCGCAGAACATGCAGCGGCTCAGATCGTAGGTGAAGAAGGTGAGCTCCTTGCGGCGGGTTTTCTCGTTGCGCTCGGTGCCGACCATGATGAGGTGCTCGGGGCAAGCCAGCGCGCACAGGTCGCAGCCGATGCACAGCGTCTCATTGGTCTCGGGATGATTGTTGAGACGAGGCGCGCCGCGAAACCGCTCGGCCACGTGCGGGCGTTGCAGCGGATACTGCTCGGTGTAAACGCACTTCGGGTCCTGATTGCGGAAGGTGACCTTCATCCCCTTCATCAGGTCCAGGAAGAGCATCTTGCGCAGCGTGCCGTTCATCCCCACCTCGATGGGGTGAAGTTTAGCACGTTCACGCTCGCGTCCTTGGGGAAAAAAGGCCCGCCAATGCGGCAGGCCCGGGAAGCGAAGGTCGCAGCTTCTAGTGCGACGGAGGAGGCGTACTGTTTCCTGCTGAGGATTGCGCCCAGGGAATGTCCGTTGCCTGGCACTCGTACAGGGGCTTGGTTTGGCGGCAGTTGGCCTGCGACTGCTGCGCGTTCGACGACGTGGCCGTGTTGGGCGACGTCGACGCCGCGTTGGGATTGGTCGTCCCGGTGGTCGTGCCCGTATGTGGGTTCGCGTTCATCTCACCCTGACGCGCCGCCTGCGCACTGCCGTTGGCCTGGGTTGCTGTCATGCCGGCGCTGTTCGCGGGACTGGTGGTCGATTGCGAGCCGGATCCAGCGGTGGGCGAAGTCGATGTCGCAGGCGTCTGGCTGGTCACTGGAGGCGAGGTGCTAGTCCGCGGAGTGGTGCCGTTTCCGGTGGTGGCCTGGGCAAAGGCAATGGTCGCCGTCAACAAGCCGAATGCTAACAACGAGAGGATTTGCTTCATGACAGTTCCTCCTGAGGCGCGCAGCGGGCCATGTGCTCCCACTCGCTTCTTGTAATTGGAAGTGATAAAGCTCCGCTGGGTTTCCCCCGAGGCAATAGCTCTAGCCTGAATCCTCGCCGAGGCTGCGCGATGTTTTTGCGTCCGACTGCCATCTCGCCGCCCAGCAGACCTGCATGCAAGGTAGAAACAAGGTGCGCAAGGCCAATCGAGGCTGTCTCCGCTACACTGAATTCAATGCCGCTTCTGTCCTTCGATTGGCGCCAGTTCGACGCCTACCTGTTCGACATTGATGGGACCTTGGCCAACACGCGCGGCGGCGTTCACTACAATGCGTTTCACACTGCATTGCGCGAAGTTTACGGCTGCCAGGGCCGTATCGATCCCGTGCCGGTACACGGCAACACCGATATTGGCATTCTTCGCGCCGCGCTCGAATATCACGGGTGCTCGACCCGCAACTTCCAAGAGCTCTTGCCACGCGCACGAGAAATGATGTGCGCCGAGGTGGCTCGTAACGCCGCTGGCTTGCAAGTAGATCTCTGCCCCGGAATTCCCGCGCTGTTGCTGCTGCTTCGTCGCGAGGGGAAGTTGCTCGGCGTGGTCACGGGCAACTTCGAGCAGATCGGATGGCGCAAGCTGGAGCGCGGCGGCATTCGCTGGTTCTTTGACTTCGGTTCCTTCAGCGACCAGAGCGAAAAACGCGAGGACATTTTTCGACGTGGCATCGGGCTGGCCAGGCAAATGCGCGGACCGCAAACCTCGGTGTGCTTCCTCGGCGATACGCCCAGCGACATTCGCGCAGCCGCTCAGGTTGGTGCGCCAGTGATTGCGGTTGCGACCGGAATCTATCCTCTTGGCGAGTTGGCGAAGGAAGCTCCGGCGCTCTGCATCAGCACGTGCGCGAAGTTGCTCGGACCCTGAACGGCTGGATCAAGCAGACGTTCGCAAAGCCGAGGCGTCTAATCATCTGCAAGAGCATCCTCACCACGAGACACACGGAGCGCACGGAGAAAGCGCAAGAGAGGTTCCGTGGGCCTGTTGAGTCCCGTGGTGACAGCCACGTGGCGGCGTCTTCGCGGATGCTCTAGAATTCCGAAAGGGATGCGTCTTTTCATCGGGACATTGCTGGTGCTTGCACTAAGCAGCGCGCTCTCTGCGCAGCCACCTGCCGCTTTTCCTCCGTCGGCCGCAAGCCCTGCAGCTTCTCAGAGCAGCTCGCCATCGGCCCAGGCACAGCGCGACGCCACGAATGCCCCCAATTCTCAATCGCAAGCCGTGGCCCCGGCGGATGCTGCTGGCGATTCAAACGCACCGCATGCTTCGGCCGGATTGCCCGCCGGCACCGCCATCCTGCCGACCGTCGATAAGCGCGAAGCCGCCGAGGCCAAGAAGCAATTCGAACAGGGCGTGAAGCTCAAGAAGAAGGGCGATCTCGACGAAGCCTTCAGCAAGTTCTCCAGCGCTGCGGAACTGGACCCCACGAATTACAACTTCCTCACTGCCCGCGAGTTCACCCGCCAGGAGCTGGCCATGCAGGCGCTCCAGCGTGGCAACCAAGCCATGCTCGACCACAACGACATAGTCGCCATGGCCGAGTTCCGGCGCGCGCTCCAGTACGACCCGACCAACGACTACGCGCTGCAGCGGCTGCGCGATGCCATGCCGGAGCAGCCGCGGTCCGACCAGCAGGCGAGCGTCATAACGGCGTCCGCGCCCATCGAGCTGCAAGCCAGTACGCAGCATCATGACTTCCACTTCCGCGGCGACTCGCGCACGCTGCTTACGGAGGTGGCGCGGGCCTACGGCATCACACCGCAGTTCGATGACTCGTTTAAGGAGCGGCACGTTCACTTCGACATCCAGGACGTCAACTTTGCCACCGCGCTCCAGGCCGCCAGCCAAGTCACCAAGAGTTTCTGGATCGCCCTGTCGCCCACGCAAGCCTACTTCCTGGAAGACAGCATCGAGAACCGGCGGCGATTCTCGCGCTTGGGCCTGCAAACCTTCTACCTGCCGGAGCTGACCGACCAGCAACTGTCGGAAATGACGAACTCGCTGCGCGTACTGCTGAATCTGCGGTTCATCAGCGTGAACAAGGACGCCTCGACCATCAGTATTCGCGCGGAGGCGCCGCTGCTGGCGGCGGCGGACGAGCTCCTCAAGAGCCTGACTACGGGACAGCCGGAAGTGCTGCTCGACCTGCGGGTATACGCCGTCAGCAGTACATTCGCGCGCTCGCTGGGAACGGCGCTACCCACGCAGTTCACCATCTTCAATATCAACCCGTCGCTGGTCGCGGGCCTGGGGCAGAACGCGCAAAACCTCATCAATCAGTTGATCGCCTCTGGGGGAATTAACCAGGCCAACTCGCAGGCCATCAGCGCGCTGCTGGGGCAACTACAAAATTCCAGCAGCAGCTCCATACTGTCGCAGCCCTTCGCCACCTTTGGCGGGGGACTTACGCTGTTCGGGCTGAGCGGATTGGGCCAGGGCATCACCCCCACCTTCAGTTTGAATGAGTCTGACATTCGCAGCCTGGAGCACGTCACCTTGCGCGCCTCGCACAATAATCCTGCGGTAATGAAGATCGGCGAGCGCTATCCCATTGTGAACGCCACCTTCGCTCCCATCTACAACACCGCATCGATTGCCAGCGTCATCGGCAACCAGAGCTACATTGCGCCGTTCCCCTCCTTCAATTTCGAAGATCTCGGAGTCAATCTGAAAGCGACGCCGTGGATCCACGGCAACCAGGACGTCACACTCAAGATCGAGCTGCAGATTCGTGCGTTGGGCGCGACGAACGTCAATGGCATTCCCATCATTAACAATCGCGAATATACCGGCGAGATCACCGCGAAGAACGGCGAATCGAGTGTCGTGACCGGACTGATCGACGCCGACGATTCGCGCAGCATCACCGGCTATCCCTTCCTCGGGCAGGTCCCGGGACTTACCTACGCCTCCTCGGTACACAATAAGAACGTTACCCAGGACGAATTACTGGTCGTCATAACCCCGCACATCCTGCGCCTCCCGCAACACACCTCCTTCGCGGTGACCCTGCCTCCGGGCAACTAGCGCGGCCGCGCCATCGCCGCCGAACGCTTTCGGAGAAGGTCTATAATTGTGCGACTTTGTCTTGGGACAGTACGGCCGCCTGCGGAACCTGCCACCTTCCCGGCCAGCCTTTCCAGACCTGAACGACATTGAGGAGAGATATGCAGCATCTGAAGACACTTGCCTTCGCTACGCTTCTTGTCATGAGCATCGCGGCCATCGGCCGCGCGCAATCCTGGCAGCCGCTGACCCACCAGCCCGAGTTTCCGACCGGGGCCTTGCTGCTGCTTACCGACGGCACCGTCATGGTGCATCACGAGGACCCCAACGACGGATATTCCGACTGGTACAAACTCACCCCGGACATCAATGGCAGCTACGTGAATGGGACCTGGTCGCAGCTGGCTTCGCTGTCGTCCAATTACGGCCCACTGTTCTTCGCCTCGGCTGTATTAGCCGACGGACGGGTGATTATCGAGGGTGGCGAGCAAAACTTCTCCCAATATGTCTGGACGAACATGGGCGCAATCTACGATCCTTTGGCGGACCATTGGACCACCATGAGTCCGCCCAGCGGCTGGAGCAGCATTGGAGATGCGTCCAGCGTCGTTCTGTTCAACAAGACGTTCATGTTGGCCAACTGTTGCACGCGGCAGCAGGCTCTGCTCGACCCGGTCACTTTGACTTGGACGGCCACGGGCAGCGGCAAGTTCGATGAGAACGACGAAGAAGGCTGGACGCTATTGCCTGGCGGCAAAGTTCTCACCGTGGACGCTTATGTTGATGTCAACAATCCCAACGGCACCAACTCCGAGCTGTATAACCCGAGCACGGGTTCTTGGTCGACGGCCGGCAGTACCATCGTGCAACTGTGGGATTCTCATGGCTCTTATGAAGTGGGCCCAGCGGTACTGCGGCCTGATGGCACGGTGTTCGCCACCGGGGCCAACGGTGCGGGCGCAGGCCACACTTCCATCTACAACGTCAGTGCCGGCACCTGGACGCCTGGCCCGGATTTTCCCGGCAACCTCGATATCGCTGACGGTCCGGCAGCGCTGCTGCCCGATGGCAACGTGCTGATGGCAGCCAGCCCGGGGATTTTTCTCAACGGCGTCGACTTTTTTGAATGGGACGGCCACAATCTGAACCCGGTGCCTGCAACCCCCGATTCGCCCTTCGATTCGTCGTGGTACGGGCGCATGCTGGTGTTGCCCACGGGGCAGGTGCTGTACACCGATGGCAGCACCGATGTCGAAGTCTATACGCCTGCCGGCAGCCCGTATCCCGGCATTGCGCCGTCCGCGCTTTTAACTTCGGCCGTTATCTCGCGCGGCACGACCCTTCGGCTGGCGGGTTCCCGGTTCAACGGCGTCTCCCAGACCAATGCTTATGGCGACGATGCGCAGAGTGCCACCAACTATCCCATCGTGCGTATTACTAACACGGCCACCGGCCACGTCTTCTACTGCCGCACGCACGACCACAGCACTATGGCAGTGGGATACAACGGGCCCACTTACACCTACGTCGATATCCCGGCGAACATGGAAACCGGCGGAAGTTATCTGGAAGTGGTGGTCAATGGCATTGCGTCGCCAAGGTACAACGTCGGGGTGCACTAGAAAAAAAGCGCTGGCTTTTGGGTCCGCGATTCAAATGTAATTTCTATAGCAGGCGCCGGGATGTTCAATCTCGGCGCCTGAATTGTTCAGGGAAGGTCAGAGCTGCTGGAGATCGTCCGAGCGAGATAGACCACCAACTGATGAGTCCGGGCTGCCATCACGGGCGATTGCGCTAGCCGCTCGCTCGCCCCCTCTTTGGCTTGGTCTTGCCCGCCCGGGCTCCCCCGCGAGTCCCGCCCTTGGACTCGTTGGTGTGGTCGAGATTGAGCGCCACGGCAGCGCGAATGAGGTCCCTCAGGGCCGTCTCATCGACCTTGTCGCCCTCGTGGATGTCAATGGCGCGCCTGACATTTCCCTCGAGGCTGGAGTTGAATAGACAGGCGGGGTCATTTAACGCAGCTCCCTTGGCAAATGTTATCTTGACGACGTTCTTGTACGTCTCGCCGGTGCAGACGATGCCTCCGTGGGAGAAGACAGGTGTCCCCGGCGATGTAGCCCTGACCCACTTCCGCTCTTCGACGATCTCAGGGTCCGCCTGGTGTATGATCTGGCGCACCTTCGCGAGCATCTTCCCGCGCCAGTCGCCAAGTTCTTTGATTCTCTCGTCGATAAAGGCAGAGGCAGACGGGGCCCCCGCCGGCTCAGGAGTTGGCTTCATGGGACTGCTAACCGCGACGGGCTTTTTCATGTATACCTCCAACTCTCGCTCCGAATTTAGATGCGTGCAGTGTACAACGGGGGATGACCAAGTCGTGTGCCGGCGCCATTCACCTCCGGCGGATTTCCGCAATCACACGCGGCGGGCCGTTCGGAGTTCCGTCCAGAGTGCACGGAAGCTGCTGGATGATCCGCAGGGTGCCGTTCCTGTCCTCAAACACCAGGCCGCTCTCAATGACGCTCCCTCGATATTTACCCCATTCCGCCGGCACCACCACGGTACAAGGTGGAGGGAAGTCCTGCTGCTGTGCGTGGGCCTTCATCTGATAAACACCAATGGCCGACACCAACATCAGCGTCACAACTGCTGCGATAAGCTTCCAGTTCAAGGCTGACTCCTTTCCCGACACCAGCGCCTGCTGAACTCTCCTTGCTGAGTGTGACGCGCAACTCTGCTGCCCGCGTGTTAAATGTTGTAAAGTCGGCAGCCGAGATTTCCATCGCGGTACGAACGGCCGGGTGCCAGGCCGTGCCCCGACCTTGCCGGTCTCGCGGTTTCAAGACCTGTGTTGTCGGAAATGCGAGACTCCGGAACCCCACCAGACTCGGGGCACCCGCCAAGTTTGGAAACAGGTGCTGAGCCTAGTTGTTAGTTGGTACGAATATGTCTCGCCGCCTCATAAACTCATGATATACAGGCTCGTAGTGAGTCTCTATGTATTCCCGCAATCGCTGAAGGTGGTCTTGGCCGACTACGCCCATCTTCCTATATCCGCTTTCGATTGAAATATACGGAACTTGATAGCGCTCCAGAGACTTAATTAGCTCCTGCACCTGCTCCGGCCTGGTCAGGTTGGTGTCAGTAACATAAGGAACAAATGCCGGATTCCTTAGCTTCAGAGGAAATCCGACATCATCATCGCCGAAATACCAATCTCCCGGCTTGGTATGGCTTGCCAAATATACGCAATCCTCGTACCAGCTCTCTCCACGCTTCAAGAACGCTGCACGTCCGGTGGGCAAACCGACCACCGCTAACACAGACCTCTGCGTCATTACAGTTTCAACTACTGAGAGGACGACGAGTACCAAAAGCCCTGCTACTGCGACACGCTTAGGAATTAACCTATGCTTGTTGAGCATCCACAAAATAAGAATTATGGCCAGAGCATCGGTGACAACCAGTCTGATCAGGCTTGCCGAGTTGATCACTTCAACGAAAAGCGCTGATCCCACAAAGGCTATCAGAACAAGCTTAGCTTTGACTTCGGTGCTGCACGTTGTGTCGCGCTTGATATCGAATGGAAACACTAAATATGCGAGTGCTAAGGCATGTAGGAACAACGAAGCGATAAAGCCTGGGAACTGCTGCCTACTTGTCGGCCACTCTACTAAAGATTGCCAAAATCGGCTTGCGCCATTGTATGAACCGTAGTATTTGACTGGAAACATAACGATTGCGTCAAATAGTGTATGTGGGCCGGCAGTCCAGAGGAAATATGAAAGTCCCGCTCCTAGTACAGTCGCATAGGCAGCCAAAAGCACAAGTAGCCGATCGCGAAATGGGTGGTCAGGGGCTTCTCGATTGTGTGTTTCCCACCAGAAGAAGGCAGCCAAGGCAATAACCACAGCCAGCCCGCGTGTTTGGGTGAAAAGAGAACTCAGCCCACAGAAGGCGCCGGCCATCATTATTCGAACCAGCGAGCGTGTGCGCAGTACGGCTGCCAGGGCGGCAAAGGCTGCTACCGCACTAAACCAATGGTGGCCCGCGTCCATCGTCAAACGAAGGCCAATGAAAACCGTGATGGCTACCGACAACAGGGTAAGTTCGTCGTCCAGAATGGCACGCGCGATGCTAGTCACGAGACAAACGAAGACTAAGGCCACAAGTAGGAACAATATGTTCGCGATAACGAACCTTTGGCCAAACAGCATGAACGAGCACGCATAGACGACGTCGGTGCCGGGGGTTAGCATTTCCAGGAAGTCTCGGTAGGGAAGTTGCCCGGCCACAATGCGGGCACCAGACTGGGCGAAGAGCCATTGATCACCATCTCTCAAAATCGGTGTAGTGAGTGCGAAGAGATGGAAGTATACATACAAGGCTGCGCAAAGAAGCACTCCCGGCAAAAGTGCTTTCGATTTCATGGTCAACCCCGTTGGCGCGAGCGCCGTCACCCTGGATTATGCGCCGATACCAGCGAAATCCAAGATCAAGAATAGTAGCAAGTTGACGGCTAGTGACTCGTCGCTAACTTACTCGCCACTGGAACCTGTTCCACGATCTCGATGCCGAAACCTTCCAGGCCGGCGACTTTGCGCGGATGGTTGGTCAGGAGGCGAATGCGTTTCAGGTTCAGGTCGGAGAGGATCTGCGCGCCGATGCCGATCTCGCGCTGCGTCTTGCGCTGGCTTTCGGGCAAAGTGGGCAGGCGTTGTTCGTGATGGAACTGGATGGTCATGCGCTCACCTAGTCGCTCCACCGAATAGCCCTTGGAAGTGGAGTGCAGATAGACGAGCGCGCCGCGGCCTTCCTCGGCGATGCGTCGCATGGCGACGTCGATGGTGTTGCGGCACTCGCACCAGCTTGCGCCGAAGACATCTCCCACCAGACAGTGCGAATGCATCCGCACTAGCACCGGCCCCAGGCCGGCGTCTTCCACATCGCCCTTCACCATCGCGATATGCGAATCGCCCGTAATCTCGGACTCGTAGGCGATCATGCGAAACTCGCCATAAGCCGTGGGAACAAGCGCTTCCGCGAGCCGGCGCACATAGCGCTCGTGCGCCATACGATAGCGGATGACCTCGGCGACCGTCAGCATCTTCAGGCTGTGCTTACGGCAAAACTCGGTGAGCTCGGGAACGCGCGCCATCGTGCCGTCATCGCTCATAATCTCGCAGATGACGCCGGCGGGAACCATGCCCGCCATGCGCGCCAGATCGACGGAGGCTTCGGTCTGCCCGGCGCGGACCAGAACGCCGCCTTTGCGCGCGCGTAAGGGGAAAACGTGGCCTGGCCGTGCGAGATCGTTAGGGCGGGTTGCGGGGTCGATCGCAACCTGGATAGTGCGGGCGCGATCGTAGGCCGAGATGCCGGTGCTGACGCCGTCTTTAGCGTCGATTGACTCGGTGAACGCGGTGCCGAAATTCGAGGTGTTCTCCGCCGACATCTGGCCGAGGCGCAGGTAGTCCAGCCGCTCCTCGGTCATGGCGAGGCAGACCAGGCCGCGTCCGTACTTGGCCATGAAGTTGATGGCTTCCGGCGTAATCTTTTCGGCGGCCATAGTAAGGTCGCCTTCGTTCTCGCGGTCTTCGTCGTCGACCACGACGATCATGCGGCCTGCGCGGATTTCATCCAGCGCGGTCTCGACATCGCAGAATGGGGTGTGAGGAGACATGCCGAATGTCGATTTTAGCAGGCAGGAACTGGATCAGCGAGGATGGTAGAGCGACGCTTTAGCGTCGCGTCACGGCCGCCTTGCAAAGAGAGCCGCTTCAGTGGGCGGCACTCTGTCGTTGGCTAACGCCGACTTAAGCCCAACGCGCAAGCCTGAAGGCTCGCTCTACCTGAAGGCTCGGATTATCGAATCACCGGAAATCCCGGCGACGGCGCTCCGTAATCCAAGTCGAAGCCGAGCTGTAGTTTTGCGGCTTCCGACATCAGCGCTGGACTCCAAGGCGGATCGAAGACAATTTCGACATGGACTTGCTTCACGTCCGGCAGACGCGCGAGCTTGCTTTCGACGTCGGCCTTCAGCACGTTGCCCATGCCGCAGCCGGGCGCCGTCATCGACATCTTCACGTCGAGCTTGCGCCCGCCGTGGTCGGCGTCGCTGATCTTGCATTCGTAGATCAGGCCGAGATCGACAACGTTGACCGGGATCTCGGGATCGAAGACGGTCTTCAACTCGTCCCACACAAGCTGCTCGCTGAAGGGGCGCTGTTCGGCGCCAGGCGTCACTTCCGGTGTGGGCAATCCGAGCGCATCGGCATCGCGCGCGTCGATGCGATACATCGCGCCATACTGTCCGCCGGTGACGGTGTGGCTCGAGCCCAGTGACTGCATGATGCGGACGACGCTCCCTTCCAGCAGCGTCGACTTTGTCCCGCTCGGGATCTCGATGACTTCCACGTCGCGAAACAGCTTAATGGCTACACCCATGTGCATAAGAAATCCGTTTAACCACAGAGACACAAAGACACAGAGGTTTTCTTGATTTCTTTTCCTTTGTGTCTCTGGGTCTCTGTGGTTAATTGCATCTTCTTACTCGGTCGTCACCGAGTTCTGCTTGCCTTCCAGCGCTGCCTCGAGCGTGTGCCAGGCCAGCGTGGCGCATTTCACTCGCACAGGGAATTCTGAGACGCCGGCGAACACTGCGAGCTTGCCCAGCGATTCGGGGTCGCCGCGCTCAGACCCTGTGACGAGTTGATGAAACTTCTCAAATAGCTTCTCGGCCTCTTTCTTGCTCTTGCCCTTCACGCTCTGCGTCATCATAGACGCCGAAGCTTTGGAAATAGCACAGCCCGAGCCCTGAAAGCTCGCGTCCTGGATCTTGTCGCCGTCGAGGTTCACATACACCGTGAAGTGGTCGCCACAAAGCGGGTTGTAGCCCTCGGCTTTGTGGTTTGCACCTTCCAGTTTGCGATAGTTTCGCGGCGCTTTGCTGTGCTCCAGGATCACGTCCTGATAGAGCTCGCGCAGGTCGGACATCAGGCGAAGACCTCCTTCACCTTTTCGATGCCCTTCACCAGGCGATCGATTTCGGAGCGCGTGTTGTACAGCGCAAACGAGGCGCGCGCTGTCGCCGGCACGCGGAAGAATTGCATCACCGGCTGAGCGCAGTGATGTCCGGTGCGGACGGCTATGCCTTCGCGGTCAAGAATGGTGCCGATGTCGTGCGGATGAATCCCTTCGATGACGAACGAAATGACCGCGGCCTTGTGGGGCGCCGTGCCGATAATCCGCACGCCAGGAATCGCCGTCAGCGCTTCGGTGCCATACATCAGCAGATCGTGCTCATGCGCGGCGATGTTGTCGAGGCCGAGATGTTCGACGTAGTTCAGCGCGGCGCCCAGGCCGATCGCGCCCGCAATGTCCGGCGTGCCCGCTTCGAATTTGTAGGGTAGGTCGTTGTACAGTGTCTTTTCGAAGGTCACCGAGCGGATCATGTCGCCTCCGCCCTGATACGGAGGCATGCCCTCGAGCAGATCCAGCTTGCCATAGAGCACGCCGATGCCAGTCGGCCCATAGACCTTGTGCCCGGAGAAGACGTAGAAGTCGGTGTCCAGTTCCTGCACATCGACCTTCACGTGTGGCGCCGCCTGTGCGCCGTCGATGACTACGGGCACGCTGCGACTGTGTGCCAGCTCGATCATCCGCTTGACGGGATTGATGGTGCCCAGCGCATTTGAGACGTGGGTAAACGCAAAGATCTTCGTCTTCGGCGTGAGCAGCTTGGGCAGCTCATCGATGAGTAGCTCGCCACGCGCATTGATCGGCAGCACGCGCAGGTTCGCGCCCTTCTCTTCGCACAGAATCTGCCACGGCACGATGTTGGAGTGGTGCTCCATGGCGGTGATCAGCACTTCATCACCGGCATTAACGTGTGTGCGACCGTAGGTCTGGGCGACCAGGTTAATACCTTCGGTGGCGCTGCGGACGAAGATGATCTCGCGCTTGTCGGCGGCATTCACGAACTGCTGCACGGTGCGGCGCGCGGCCTCGTGCTCGCTGGTGGCGTGCTCGGAAAGGTAGTGGACGCCACGATGGATGTTAGCGTTGCCGCGCTCGTAGTAACGCGCGATCGCGTCGATGACGGCGCGCGGTTTCTGCGAGGTCGCTGCGTTGTCGAGATAGACCAGCGGATGGCCGTACACACGTTCATGGAGGATGGGGAAGTCGTGGCGCACCTTTTCTACGTCGTATCCCGTGATGTTCGCCCCTGTCATGGGCGATTGAACTTCCAGAGGTACGCTGTTCGTGGCCATGGTTATCCAACCTCCTCCCAGTTTCGGCCCTTGTCCTCACCGCTGGGCGTGGGTACGCCGTCGGCGGCGTGCTCCATCCCAAACAGATGGCCATTGATTAACTGCGCCAGGTATTCGCGCACCGGCTCTTCTTTCATGCGATCGAGGCATTCGTTGGCGAAGGCGAGCAGCAACAGCTTGCGCGCACCCTGCTCGTCGATGCCCCGCGAGCGCAGGTAGAAGAGCGCGTTCTCTTCGATCTGGCCGATGGTCGCGCCGTGGGTGCACTTCACGTCGTCGGCGTAGATCTCAAGCTGCGGCTTGGTATCGATCTGCGCGTCGTCGGAGAGCAGCAGGTTACGGTTCGTCTGCTTGGCGTCGGTCTTCTGCGCGTCCTTGTGGACGATGATGCGGCCGTGGAAGACGCCATGCGCGCGGCCATCGAGGATGCCGTTGTAGAACTGGCGGCTCTCGCAGTGGGGCTGTGCGTGCTCCACCAGCATGTAGTTATCGAGGTGCTGTTTGCCGCTGCCGATAAATAGTCCATTGATGAGGCACTCGCCGCCTTCGCCCGCAAGCACGGGATGCACGTTGTTGCGGACCAGTCCGCCGCCCAGCAGGATGGAGTGCGTCGAGACATTAGCGCTGCGTGCCTGCTGGATGCGCAGCGTCGAGACGTTGAAGGTGTCGGTGTGCTCGCGCTCCAGCATGTAATGCGAGACGACGGCGCTCTCGCCGGCGACCAGCTCGGTCGCGGTGTTACAGAAGGCAACTCCGCCGCCGAGCGAGACGTAGTCTTCGACCACCGCGATCTGGCTCTGATCTTCGGCAACGATAAGGTTGCGCGGATGCGTCATCTGCGGCGTATCGGCCTCGGTCGAGACGAATAGCAAGTGAATCGGCTGCTCCAGCACCTTGCCTCGGCCGATGTGGATGTAGGCGCCGTCGTTCAGAAACGCCGTGTTCAGCGCCGCAAAAGCATCGCGCTGGGTGTTGAGATAACGGCCGAGGTGCGGCTCCAGCGCCGCAGAGTTCGTGGCGAGTTCATCGGCAAGGCCGCTAACGCGGACTCCAAGTGCATCGATAACAGAGGAAAACTCGCGTGCAAAGCGCCCGTTGATGAAGACCAGTTGGCAGACGGCGCCCGGAAGTGCGTAGGGCTCGATCTGCTCTCGGCCCAGCGCGCGAGTGGTCGCCAGTGCAAACGAAGTTTTCGCGATGGGCGCGACGTTGGTGAAGCGCCAGTCTTCATCGTGGGTCGTAGGGAAGCCGGTTTCGGCGAAGCGGGCGAAGGCGTCCTCGCGCAGCTTGCGCAGCCAGCCGAGTTCGCGCGCAGCGGCGGTCTGCTGGAATTCGCTGAAGGCGGTCAGGTAAGCTTCGAGTTGTTCAGTTGCGGTAATCACGATTGCGGTATTTCCTCGTACATCGGTGCCCGAATAATTAGATTGTCATCACGAGCGAAGTGAGGGATCTGCTGTCGTCGCTAGTGGCGGGAAAGCAGGTCCCTCGACTCCGCTGCGCTCCGCTCGGGATGACAAATAACAAATAAAGGCAGTACGGGGCACCTAAAGGTGCGCCCCTTCCATTACACATTTGTCGTTTCGTGTGCCAGCGACTCCATGTCCGTATAGCCGCTCTCTTCCAGCTCAAGCGCCAGCTCCTTGCCGCCGGAGCGCACGATGCGCCCGTTCATCAGCACGTGCACGTAGTCGGGTACGATGTAGTTCAGCAGCCGCTGATAGTGCGTCACCACGACGAACGCGCGTTCCGGGCTGCGCATTGCGTTCACGCCCTTCGCAACAATCTTTAACGCGTCGATGTCCAGTCCGGAGTCGGTCTCATCCAGCACCGCCAGCTTGGGCTGCAACACCTCCATCTGCAAAATCTCGTTGCGCTTCTTTTCGCCGCCGGAGAAGCCCTCGTTCACCGAGCGGTTCATCGCTCGCTCGTCCATCTCCAGCAGCTTCAGCTTCTCGCGCAGCATGGGCAGGAAGTCCATGGCGTCCATTTCGTCCTCGCCGTGGTATTTGCGGACGGCGTTCAGGGCCGAGCGCAGAAAGTACGCATTGCTGATGCCGGGGATCTCGACCGGGTATTGAAATGCGAGGAAGACCCCTTCGCAGGCGGCATCCTCGGCCTTCATCTCCAGCAGGTCTTTGCCGTTGTAGGTGACGGAGCCGGCGGTGACGTTGTAGCTCTCGCGGCGCGCCAGCACTTGGGCCAGCGTGCTCTTGCCCGAGCCGTTCGGGCCCATGATGGAGTGCACCTCACCGGGATTGACCACGAGGTCGATGCCCTTGAGGATCTCGTTGCCGCCAACATTAGCGTGCAGGTTTTTGATTTCCAGTAAGCTCATGCGTTTCGGTAGAGCGGCGCTTCAGCGCCGCGTCAAGCCCTCTCCCAATTTCTTTTGCGGGCTTCAGCCCGCCCTTGTGTCGTCCCTAAAGGGACTCGCATTCGTGGTGTGACCGGGGACGCGAACCTGAAGGTTCGCTCTACCCGATTTCGCTGGCCTGAAGGCCAGCACTACCCTTACCCGACGCTGCCTTCCAAACTCACGCTCAGCAGCTTCTGCGCTTCCACTGCAAACTCCATCGGCAGCTCGCGGAACACGCGCTTGCAGAAGCCGTTCACAATCATCGAGACCGCGTCCTCGGCCTTCAGCCCACGCTGCCGCAGATAAAACATCTGGTCTTCGCCAATCTTCGAGGTCGACGCCTCGTGCTCCATCTGCGCCGTCGAGTTGCGCACCTCAATGTACGGGAAGGTATGCGCGCCGCACTTGTCGCCGATCAGCAGCGAGTCGCACTGCGTGTAATTGCGCGCGCCGGTTGCGCCCTTCAGTATCTTGATAAGCCCGCGATACGTGTTCTGTCCGTGACCGGCGGAGATGCCCTTCGAGACCACCGTGCTCTTGGTGTTCTTGCCGATGTGGATCATCTTCGTCCCGGTATCGGCCTGCTGATAGTTATTGGTCAGGGCCACCGAGTAGAACTCACCCACCGAGTTGTCGCCCTGCAAGATGCAGCCGGGATACTTCCAGGTAATAGCCGAGCCCGTCTCGACCTGCGTCCACGAAATCTTGGAGTTCACGCCCTGGCACTTGCCGCGCTTGGTGACGAAGTTATAGATCCCGCCCTTGCCTTCCTTGTCGCCGGGATACCAGTTCTGCACCGTCGAATACTTGATGGTTGCGTTGTCGAGCGCAACCAACTCGACGACCGCGGCGTGCAATTGGTTCTCATCGCGGATCGGCGCGGTGCAGCCTTCGAGATAGCTGACCGACGCGCCCTCATCGGCGACGATCAGTGTGCGCTCAAACTGTCCCGTCTCAGCGGCATTGATGCGGAAGTAGGTCGACAGCTCCATCGGGCACTTCACGCCCTTGGGCACGTAGACGAATGAGCCATCGCTGAAGACCGCGGCATTCAAAGCCGCAAAGAAGTTGTCGGTATAGGGAACGACCGAGCCCAGCCACTTCTGAACCAGCTCGGGATGCTTCTGCACCGCTTCGGAGAACGAACAGAAGATGACGCCCGCTTCCGCCAGCTTTGCCTTGAAAGTGGTCGCAACCGAAACGCTGTCGAACACCGCGTCCACCGCGACACCCGCCAGCATCTTCTGCTCGGTGATGGGTATCCCCAGCTTCTCGTACGTGCGCAGAATCTCGGGATCGAGCTGATCGAGACTCTCGAGCTGCGGCTTCTGCTTGGGAGCGGAGTAGTACGTAATCGCCTGATAATCGATCGGCGGATAGTGGATGTTCGCCCACGTCGGCTCGGCCTGCTTGGCCTCCTGCGACGCCCAGTAGCGATACGCCTTCAGCCGCCAGTCGAGCATAAACTGCGGCTCGTTCTTCTTGGCCGAGATGACGTGAATGATGTCTTCAGTCAGGCCCTTGGGGATGCGCTCCTCTTCAATGTCGGTGACGAAGCCCCACTTGTACTCGCGGTTTGCGAGGTCCTGAATGGTATCGACGTTGGAACTCATTGAACACTCCCAGAAATGTTGACGAGGGTCGGCACCAGCTTGCCGTGTATGTCTCGAATCGCAGTCAACTGCAAAGGCCGCGCCAGATCGGACAGCGCCACCTTCTCCAGCGCGCCGCGCATTACCTGCGTGATGATCCGCTGGTTCGCCTTCGTGGGGCACGAATGCTCCAAGTCGCACATGCCGGTCACATCGGTACTGCACTCGGTCAGCGCGATCGGGCCTTCGAGCGCGGTCACGATCTCGGCAACGGAAATCTCGGCCGGCGCTTTCGCCAGACCGTAACCACCTTTTAACCCGCGGTGCGATACAAGCAGCCCGCTTTGCAAGAGCTGCTTCAGCACCTTGCTGACAGTGGGCAGCGGCAGATGCGAATCCAAGGCCAGATCGCGCGCCGTGTGCACGGTGGCGACCGGGTCGCGGGCCATGACGGTCATTAGCACCAGCCCGTAATCGGTCAGCTTGGCAAAGCGAATCATATGTTTAATTGCTTCGATTCATATAGTACCACAACGGTACTATTTATTCCTGATCCTACCCACAGGTGAGCCACGCCCTTTCCATTTCCGGCGGCCTGATTCAGCAACTACGAATCGGATAGTATTTGCGGCGCCTGATTGACTTCTCATGTGCATTCAGCTTCAATGTTGCGAGTTGCTGTTCAGAGATGTACATCAGCGGCCCTTCCTGCCGGATGCCGACGGTCTGCATCACTAACTTCCGTTCCCGAGAACACTGAAAAATTGAGGAGAGACATGAAGCTTCTGCGAATGCTAGGAATCGCTGCGGTCGCCTTGGCCGCGGTGAGTGCGGTCCATGCGCAATCATGGACACCCGTACAAAACGTTCCCAACATTGGCGCCGGCGCGATGGCGCTGCTAACGGACGGGCGAGTGCTTGTCCACGACGAGAGCGGTAACAACTGGCAAGCGTGGTATACGCTAACGCCGGACGCCAATGGCCACTACGAAACCGGCACCTGGACGCAGGTAGCGTCAATGCCGTCCAACTACGGGCCGCTCTACTTCGCTTCCGCGGTGCTGCCCGACGGTCGGTACATCGCCAATGGCGGCGAATACAACAATGGTCGCGATGCCTGGACCACTCTCGGGGCCATCTACGATCCTGTCGCTAACACCTGGACCTCGGTCAGCCCGCCGAGCGGCTGGAACTCCATCGGTGACAGCCCCTCCGCCGTCCTTGCCAACGGAACCTACATGCTAACGAGCTGCTGCGACACCCAGAAGCAGGCTGCTCTGTTGAACGCGTCGACTTTGACCTGGACCTCGACCGGTACGGGCAAATTCGATATCTATGACGAAGAAGGTATGACGCTGTTGCCCGGCGGCAAGCTGCTGGATGTTGATTGCTACGTGTTCCAGTACAACCAGACGGGCAAGAACTGGGAGACTTACGATCCGAGCACCGGCGCCTGGACCAGCCAGGGAAGCACGCCGGCGCAGTACTGGGATTCGGCCGCCACCTGCGGTGGCTCCGGCGCGGCCTCCTATGAACTGGGTCCCGCCGTGCTGATGCCCAACGGAACCGTTTACCAGACGGGCGCCAACAAGTGCGGTGCCGCCCACACCGGTGTGTACACCGTCAGCACCAACAGCTGGACGGCAGCCCCAGACTTTCCCGGCACCTACGATGTCGCGGATGGCCCGGCAGCTCTTGAGACCAACGGCAACGTGCTGATCTTTGCGAGCCAGGGCGTCTTCGGTAGCGGCGGCCAGATGTTCGAGTGGAATGGCAGCACGCTGTCACAGACTGTCAATCCGCCCAACGGCAGCGGCGACTCCTCCTACTACGGACACATGCTGATGCTTCCCACCGGGCAGATCATGTTCACCGACTTCAGCAACGATGTTGAGCTGTTCAACTCCGCCGGCAGCCAGTACACCGGCTGGACCCCAACCGTGCTGTTCGCCACTGCTCCCGCGTTCCAGCGCGGCCAGACCTACCGCATCGCGGGCTCGAACTTCAACGGCGCCTCGCAGAACAATGCCTACGGCGATGATTTCCAGGACGCCAGCAACTATCCGCTGATTCGGTTCACGAACGTTGCCAGCGGCCAGGTGGTCTACGCGCGCACCCATAACCACAGCACGATGGCGGTCGGCTACCATGGTCCCACGTACACTTACGTCGATATTCCGTCGAATCTTCAGACGGGTACCACGCACCTGCAGGTTGTCGTAAACGGCATCGCTTCCCAGAACTACGCGGTTGTTATCAACTAGGGAGCTGCTGCATTGGATTGGACTCGACGGCGCCAGTCTCACCCGAGGCGAGCGCCGTCGTTCTTATATAGCGGTGTAGAATAGCTTCTGCTTCCAGCCCACATATCTCTGACGATTGTTCCCCTGTGAAGTCTTCTCCCGCCACGAAGTCGCGCTCCCGTTCCACAAGGCAGAGCGTTCGCAACGCTCCGGCGAGGATTGCCCGGAGAACGAAGTGGACGTTAGGGCTCGCTTGTCTGCTGGCGGCGGCAGCCGTGGCAGTATATTCGCCCCTCCATACGCACCCCTTCGCGGAGCTCGACGATGGGCCCTATGTCTACGCGAATCCCCATGTGCGCGCGGGACTGAGCCTGGAGACAGTAAAGTGGGCATTCACATCATTGGGATCAGTGACTCCAGACGTGCCGGACTGGCATCCGCTGGCCTGGCTCTCGCACGCTCTTGACAGCGAAATCTTTGCTCCCGGTCCTGCCGGTCCACACGATGTCAACCTCCTTCTTCATGCGCTGAATGCCGTCTTGTTGTTCTGGATGTTGCAGCGGGCGACCGGTTGTGTCGGGCGCAGCGCCATGGTAGCGGCGCTGTTTGCCTTGCATCCCATCAACGTCGAATCGGTGGCCTGGATCTCGGAGCGAAAGAACCTGCTGAGCATGACGTTTTTCCTGCTCGCTTTGCTGGCTTATGGATGGTATACACGGAGGCCGCGCGCGGGGCGCTACCTCGCGGTTGCCACAATGTTTGCGCTGGCGTTGATGGCGAAGCCGCAAGTGGTCACGTTCCCCTTCGTTCTGCTGCTTTGGGATTATTGGCCGTTGGAGCGCGTCGCTTTTCGCGCTTCGCGATTCGCTCTTCGCCACAATGGCGCAGCAGACAAGTCTGGCGTAACGCGCACCACAGAAAGCGAACCGCGCCCCTTCCGCTGGCTGCTGCTGGAGAAGCTACCGCTGTTTGCGCTGGCGGCCGCCAGTTGCGTCATCACCGTGAACTCACAGTTGGCAGTCGGCGGTATTAACGAACAGTTCACCCTGTCGGCGCGGTTGGAGAATGCCATTGTTTCGTATGCACGATATGTGGGCAAGGCCTTCTGGCCTTCGAATCTATCGCCTTTCTATCCGCATCCCGCTGGATCCCTGCCGGCGTGGCAGGTCGGCGCGGCATTGTTCGTTCTGATCGCGATCTCTGCCTTGGCGCTTGCATTCCGGCAGAGGCGCTACTTCTTCGTAGGCTGGTTCTGGTTTCTCGGAACACTGGTGCCCATGATCGGCCTGCTGCAAGTGAGCCGGCAGGCGATGGCCGACCGATACGCCTACATCCCGTTCATCGGATTGTTTCTCGCGGTTTGCTGGGGAGCATCAGACCTCGCCGAACAGTGGCATCTCCGGCCCGCGTTCCCTCGTACGGCCGCGATTGTCGTCCTGGTAGTGCTGACGGAGTTCACCTGGCGCCAGATCGGCTACTGGGGCGATAACCTGGCTCTGTGGGAGCACGCGCTCGAGGTGACGCAGGGCAATTATTTGGCAGAGAACATTGTCGGTTCGACGCTGATGGACCAGGGTCACGCCGACGAGGCGCTGCCCCACCTGGTTGCGGCCACACAAATGAACCCGTCCGATCCGTCGGCGTACATGGCCATCGGTACGTATGACCAGCAGCACGGCGACACGCGAAGCGCGATTGATCAGTATCAGAGGACCATCACGCTCACCGATCACGCAGTTCAAAAGAACCTCTGGCTGCGTTCCACCGCCTTTGCCCGCATGGGCTCGGCCTATTGGCAGCTGCAAGAGTTCCAGCAGGCTCGCGCGAGTTTTCAGAAGGCGCTGGAGATGAATCCGCAGGACGGCCAGGTCTGGCTGGCGCTGGGCATCGTCACGGCACAGGCCGGCGATCCACGCGCCGCGACGGAAGCCTATTCGCAGGCATTAAAGATTCAGCCTTCCGACATTGGCTATCTGCTGCTGGCCCAGGCCTTCAGTGAGGCGGGACAGAGCGACAGGGCCGAGGCAGCACGGGCGGAGGCTCAGCGGCATTCGCGCGATTTTGCCACGGCGCAGAGGAAGGTAGATGCGATCTTCGCCACGCCGCAGAGGACGGTAGATGCGATCTTCGCCACGCCGGACAAGGCGGCCGTACCGCGATAAGCAATGCTCCGGATATCTCTCCTGTTTTCCACAGCTTAGCTGATACTTCCGTGCCATATTTGGCGCAGGTTGTCGGGGACAGGGCTCCCCGACATGTTCCCAATCGCCTGATTCTATGAGGGATAGTTTCCTGGCGGCGCCGCGTTACTACTTTGGTCGTACCGCCCAGTCGCGGGCCCGAATTTACCTTGAATTGAAGCAGAAAACAGAGCTATAGTGATACTTCTTTGGTGCATTCCAGAACGCTTTCCCTCAAGGTCATCTCTGGAGCAGGCCCCAGCGGTACGTCCCTGAATCGTTGTTGAAGCTGCTTGAATCCAATGAGTTGGGCCAGAGAAGGTGAGGCATCACCTAGAACGCTTCGGTCATCCGAATTACATCTTTACGAAACAGGACAGAACGCTAATATGGCAAAACGACGCGGCAATCCTAACTGGGGCAAGCCCGAGCCTATCGGCCCGGTCGTACCCACCATCACCGAGTTCGAGCAAGTGGTGAAAGAATTCAAGCTGGCACCCGACCAGTACATCCGCTCGACCCGGCTGCGCGAGTGGGCGCGGAAGAACAAGAACTCGAAGTACATCCCCGAGCCGCTCCTGGAAGCCTGGGGCTTCGAGATCGAGTCCACGCTCTAAACCCCCCAACCTTTCCGATTCTCCGAAAAGGGCCGCCGCGCGCGGCCCTTTTCATTTGCATGTGCGGGCTCAGTACGTGAAGGACTCGACCTCCGTTACGCCGGAATCGGGGCCGTCCACAAATCCTGACCGCGAGCTGGGATGCAGCGCTATGTGTGTGGGGACTACGTTGAAGGTATTCGAGAAGCTGAATCCGTTGATGGTTTCCTGAAGATTCCCGTGAATGTCGTAAACATAGATGGTGCTGCCGCTGGGCGCGGAGCTGGAAGTGGGCTGGGCGATGAGGAAGAGCTTGTGGATGGGATCGAACTCGACATCGGCGCCGCTAAAAATCTGCTGTCCGCCTGATCCCGGCAGCACCACCGTGAACCCGGTCTGCGTGCTCAGATTGTAGAACTCAACGCTGGCGTCATCTTCGGTGTCGGTACAGAAAATGCCGTCCGCTGAATCGATCGCGATGCCGTTGACAAACCCAAACCCGATCCCCACAAACTCCGTAAACGTTCCCGCCGTGAGATCAACCACGCCGATAATCGGCCGGCGGCCAAACGCTCCGGTCCCCCCGCCCAGCACCGCCTGGTTGGTCACGCTGTCGTACGCGATGGGCGGAGGCACGCTGCCAAAATTCGTGGAGTCCGTGATCATCACGACCGGGCCAAACGTGTTGGCAGCGACATTCGAGCTGAAGACATAGGGAATGAAATTTCCGCTGTTATCGTAGGCGAAGACCGCGACATTCGGCACTCCCTGGCTGCGGCTCACACCGCTGGGCATGATGATGTGCTGCCTTCCGATCGGCGGCGTCCAGCTGCCGGTGAAACTGTTCGAGCTGAGGGGATTCAGGATGTTAAACGTACGCGTGGTGACAAAGCCTAGCGCAACATTTTCGTGTTCGACCAGCCCGACGCTGTTGCCGACGATGCCCATCGTAAGGTAGTCATCTTGCGCGTGGGTCGGTTGCGTTACTGTGACCACCTTTATGATGTTGCCGGTTCCCTGGTCGAAGGTCTCGACCGCGGCAAGCACGTTCCCGTTGGACAAACTCTTGGCTTCTGCCAGCAGGCCTTCGGTACCGTTCTGGTCGATGTCGAACCCGAAGATTTGTCCGCCAAACTGGCTGTGAACGATGACCTGGCCAACTGCGGGTGAGGAAGCCGGTTGGAAGTCGTTCGTCTGCCCAAACGCAAACCCGCTAACCAAGGTAACGAACGCACCCCAAGCCAAACAGAACGACACGGCGGTGGCAATGCTCCGAAACCACAAAAATCTTTTCTGAGGAAATGCCACCTCCTTTCGAGCGCTGTTTTCGCTGGCTGGCAAGCCAGGTAATACGCTTTCTGTGCAGGGCATTGTGCTGTCTCCTCTGGATTGCCTTCGGAAGCTCTCCGCTATCGCGGGATGGCGCACACAATGCTAGGCCAACCGGGTTCTTAACTTGCGTCAGATTTGTCAACGTTTTGTGAAGGCCAGGTGTCGCCACAGCCGGCCGTGGATGTGGTTCGCGCGGACTCCAGGATTGCATCTTCGGCGGGGCGCCCGCATCCCAGCCTCTGTGACGTTCAACTCCGACCAGACAGCAGCAATGCTAGCGGCGACGAGCTTTGCCGCGGGGCTCAACGTCTACGCCACGGTTGGGACTTTGGGATTGCTGTCGCGGGCGGGCGTAATCGAGTTGCCAGCGAGCCTCGATGTGCTCGGTTCGTGGTGGATCATCGGAGTGGCGCTGGCGATGTTCGCCCTGGAGTTTTTCGCCGATAAGGTCCCCGCCTTCGATCTCGTCTGGAACGCCCTGCACACATTCATTCGCATCCCGGTTGCTGCGCTGCTGGCATACGTTGCCAGTTCGCATCTCTCACCCGGATTGCAGTTGGCGTCGGCAGCTGCGGGTGGGTTGATCGCATTCGCTGCGCACGGCGGCAAGACCGCGCTGCGTGCCGCCGTTACTCCATCTCCCGAGCCGTTCTCCAATATGGCGCTCAGCTTCGGCGAAGATGCCGGGGCGATTGGCCTGACGTGGATCGCCACGGAGCATCCTTATATCGCGGCCGCGGTTGTTGCGGTGCTGCTGGTTTCGATCGTGCTGCTGATGCGATGGGTGATTCGCGCGCTGCGTGGATTGTTTGCCCGCGCGCGCGCGGCGTGGGCAGGGTGAAGCTCCACTCAGGACCTGACCCCAATTTCGAGCCATTAGAGATTTGTTACAAACCTGCTCGATGGGAGTTGGGTTCCGCGCCGGAATCGCTAATTCCCCGTGTAGAACTCCCACATGTCCGGCGCGGTATTGGAGGCTCCGGGAAGGACGTTCACTCCCGCCAGCTTCAGCATGAAACGCAGCGTGCTCTGGTGCTGATACACCGTCAGCGGAATGTAGACTCCGGTCGGCGGGTAATGCGGGTTGGCGTTAGGACCAACGGCGATCCAGGGCACGTGCCCGCCGCCGAACTGCGTGTCACTGTCCTCCGATTCGTCGAAGGTGATGATCAGCAACCCGCCTCCGGGAGTGTTGAAGTCGGGGCTGGCGAGCAAGCGAGCAATGTTGGCTTGCAGCCAGGCATCGGCCATGGCCAGCGTGCCATCGTGGGCGTCGTCCAGCAAATTAGGAACGATGAAGCCGTAGTTGGGCAGCGTGTGATTGGCGATATCGGTGGCAAGTTGTGAGAAAGGAACCAGGTTCTGCTGCTGGTTGGGATCGTTGCGCACGTCGGAGAAATAGGAGCAGGGATTGTGCCGCTCGGCGTACTCGCCTTGGTCGCCGCCGTCGTAGCCCTGGAACGGAATCGACTCGGAATACTCCTTCCAGGTCTTGCCCGCGGCAATCAGCTCGCGCACCACGTTGTCTACTGTCACCGTACCCATGTAGCCATCATCATTGGTAATGATCTGCCCGGTCGTGAGCATGAAATAGTTGCCGATGGAAGGATGGGTGTTGGCGAAGTACTCCTCGGCCACGGAGTACTGCTGCGCCAGGCTGTTGAAATACGGCATCTGCGGGTTGCCGATGACGTCACTGAAACTGTGGTTCTCCTCCATCAAGATGAAGACGTGGCCCACTTGCTGGCTGGTGGGTGGGGGGATGGCTTGGCCTCCAGTACCTCGCTGGGCCTGTGCTGTAAGCGCCGTCGCAGTGAAGACGCAGAGCGCAATCGTCAAACCAGAACGCCAAGACCCTTTTGCCATGTTTTTTTCTCCAGTTGAAGAACTTTCTCAAGCGGGCTGCGCGCTGACAGTGCGCTCAAGCCTCGTTTCTACTATCGCGGTAGTTGATAGCGAATGGCGGCCATCTTACACCACGGACAGAGCTCACTAAACTGTATTCGCATGAAGTCGATGTCGGATTCCTCTGCCTCGGCTTGGAAACCGTCGTCTCTCCTTGGCGAGGTCGAGGGCAGATGTGCCAAAGTGGCACTGCTGTTGCGCAAAAGTGGGCCAAAATGGCTCACCTGTAAGCGATCAGATTGCAGGCGCACGGCAAAACTAAAGGGCCAGCCGGAATGGCCGATTGGCGCTTATCGTGCATTACATTCAGGGAACATGGCTGTTCATGGAGAGGAACTGAAGTGTCCGATGCCCTCGATTTTCGCGAAGGCGACTTCCTGGCCGGTCGCCCCTGGGGGATGGTGCCAAATTTCGATTCCCGGCGGGCGTTCCATTCACGATCCTTGAGCTACGCATGGCAACGGATGTTCACGGCGGTTCACGGGCCCGAACGGCGTAGGGACCGCAAACCCGCAACCATCGACTCCACAGCCAGGAGCTTCATCATCCTGGTTGGCGTCAGCGGAGTTGCGGCGCTCGCGGTCGAGCTGTTGCATCCCTCTTGGCCCACGCTCGTCAGGTTTCTTTGCTATCTGCTGGTCGTATGCTTCGCTTCCCAGCTACCGGCAAGGAACGGCACCGTTACGGTAAACCTGGCGGTGATACTGGTTTCGGTGGTCGAGCTTTCGTTGCCGGAAACACTGGTGGTGGGAGGTCTTGTTGCCCTGGCGCAGACCTGGCGGCAAGGGAAACCGGCCAGTCTTCTCGACCTTGTCTTCAACTTCGCCAACATCGTGATTGACATCAGTCTCAGCTACTGGTTCTATCATCGCTCTGCCGCGTGGATTGGCCAGCAGATGGGGTTGCGCCTGATGGCCACCACCATCATCTACTTCTTCGCCAGCACGCTGCCCCTTGCCGGATTTGTCGCTCTCACGGAGGGCAAGGAGTTCCACAAGACCTGGCTCGATTGTCACCTGGGGTCTTTCCGCAACTATGTATTAGGAGCGGCCATCGCGGGACTGGTTGCGTGGTCGAACGCCAGAATGGGCTGGGAAACATCGCTCCTGATGGTCCCCGTGGCGTACCTCGTCTACTGTTCCTACCGGCGTTATTTCGGCAAGCTGGAAGATGAAAACAAGCACGTAGAACGAATTGCCGAGTTGCATCTGCGCACTATTGAAGCGCTGGCCCTGGCAATCGACGCCAAGGACCACACGACCCGCCTCCACCTGAAGCGCGTTCGTGTCTACGCCGAGGCCATTGGGAAGGAGATGGGCCTGAGCGATGGGGAACTCGAGGCGCTGCGCGCCGCGGCGCTGCTGCACGATGTCGGCAAGCTGGCGGTGCCGGAGCACATCATCAACAAGCCCGGCCGGCTCACTCAGGAAGAATTCGAGAAGATGAAGATCCATCCTATTGTGGGGGCGGAGATCCTGGAGCGGGTCGACTTCCCGTACCCGGTGGCGCCGATGGTTCGCTCGCATCACGAGCGATGGGACGGCAGCGGTTATCCTGACGGGCTCAAAGGTGAGCAGATTCCGGTAGGGGCGCGCATTCTGGCGGCTGTAGATTGCCTCGATGCCATCGCGTCGGATCGTCAGTACCGGCGCGGCGTTGCGCTACCGGACAGCGTGGCCGAGCTGGTGCGCCAGTCGGGCAAGCAGTTCGATCCTCGCGTCGTAGAGGTGATCCAACGTTGCTTCCAGCAGTGGGAGCTTAATGGTGAGAGCGGCCCTGACCGCCTTAGGGTATCGACGGGCAAGAAGGCTCCGAAGTCGGGTACCCCGGCTTCGGCAGACCAGCAGACGCGGGCCGATGCAAACGACAATCTGGATTTCCTGGCTTCCATTGTGGCCGCGCGTTATGAAGCACAAGCCCTGCTGGAGTTCAGCAACGACATTGGCCGCTCTCTCAGCCTGGATGAAACGCTTTCTGTGGTCGCAGCCCGGGTGCGCAAACTGGTGCCCTACGACACCATCGCCGTTTACCGCCTCCGCGACAACAAGCTGGCAGCCGACTACGTTACCGGTGATGACTACCGGGTCTTCTCGTCACTCAGGATTCCAGTGGGCGAAGGGATTTCCGGTGTGGTGGCGGAAACTCGCACGCCGATCGTCAACGGCAACCCTTCGCTGGAACCCGGCTATCTGGACAATCCGGAGCGCATCGAGCGCCTGGGCTCGGCTTTGGCGGTGCCGCTGCTCGGCTCCGACCATCAGTTGCTCGGGGTCATGAGCTTGTACAAGCTGCATGCCCATGCCTTCTGCGCCGATCATTTGCGCATCCTGTTGGCCATAAGCGAAAAGATTGGCGCCTCTATCGCCAATGCCGCCAAATATCAGGACGCCACCGATTCGGCCACCACCGACTACCTGACCGGGCTGCCCAACGCCCGCTCGTTATTCTTGCAACTGGAAAACGAAATCGCCCGCTGCCAACGCGAAAAGGGACGCCTGGGCGTCATACTCTGCGACCTCGACGGATTCAAGCAGGTAAACGACCAGTACGGGCACATGGCCGGGAACCAGGTGCTGAAGGCATTCGCGCGCAAGCTCAAGGTGGCGTGTCGTGAGTATGACTACGTCTCGCGGATGGGCGGCGATGAGTTCGTTATCATCGCGGCGGGCCTGAAGGCGAGCGATGTGCCCACTGTGCGCGATCGCATTTGCGCGGCAGCCGCTATCAGCGCGGAGGAGATTTGCGGAAGCCTCAAGTTTTCCGCCAGCGTCGGGGTTGCGTTTTCTCCCGACGACAGCCGTCACGCAGCGCAATTGCTGATAGAGGCCGACAAGAGGATGTACGAGATGAAGAAGACGAGTCGCTTCTCCGGCCCATTCCTCGTTTCCTCCCCGCAGACTTCGATAAGTCAGTGAACGCATTGGCGGACGTGGCCACGAGGGCGCGCCAACCTCTGGCGCGATGCCGTTGGCCGACTATAGTCCGGTGAGCTGCTATCGGGGCGCGGTTGCTCTCGCCTCGCGACTCTCTTCAGAACGCAGTAATTCTTGCCGTGAATTGCACCTGGCGCGCGCTGCCGAAGTGGTTGGTGTCCGGTGCGAACAGCGCCTGACCTGCGCTGTAGATTGGCGCCGAGGGAGTGCCGAAGACGCTGATTGCCTCCGGCCCCAAGTTGCGGTTGGCGGCGTTGGTGATGTTGAAGATGTCCATGAACAGGTCGAGGTGGTGCCCTTCGCCGCGCAGCGTGATGTCTTTCACGAAGCGAATGTCCCAATCGAAGAATGCCGGCTGGCGCGAGCTGTTTCGTGCGGCAACGTTGCCGTTGATGAGCGCGCGGTCGTTGAAATCGTTGGCATCGTTTTGCTCGTCAAAGCCGACGATGGGCGTGTAGGGCAGCCCGGATCGCGCCACCAGGATGGGATTGCACTTGAATCCCAGAGGAAGATTGGTGATGGCGCTCAAGTTAAAGCTGTTGCGCACGTCGAAGTTCGAGTAGGACGCCTCAGCGGCAAGATTGTAGGGATTCAGCGCGGGTATCAGCGAAAACGGGCCCGGGTTGGAATTGTCGTCACGAGCGCGCGCCAGCGTATAGTTGGCCGTGAGTTGCGAACGATGCGGCAGCTGAAAACTTGCGGTTAGCAGCATGCCGTCGTAGGTCGAATGCGCCGACGATTCGTTGACCAGCAACTGCCCGATGGCCGGATTGGGCCGCGTGAGCGGAAAGACCGGCAGGCCGTTCGCGTCGTAAGTGGGTGGGCCGAGATTGCTGTTGAGCAGTTGCTGCAAGTCCCAAGTGCTGTTGTGGACGTATCCTGCCGTGAGCGAAATCTTGGGCGTGAGCTGCTGCTCGATGCTGCCGGCCACCTGAAACGACCGCGGGTTGTAGAAGTCCGGCGCTATGCCGACGACGAGCGCGGCCGGTATTGTCAAGCCTGCCGGCGGCGTGCTGAGCGAACGATATTGGCCGCCGGAGGTGACCAGCGGAAGAATCTGTGGATCGAAGTAGCTATCGGCCACAACCGTATTCAGAGCGTTGTCGGTGAAGACACGCTGAAAGATGTCGGCTGGCGTGGGTGCGTCATACAGGCCCGCCGAAGCGCGCACTACCGTCTTCGAAACCGGGTTCCACGCAATGCCGAGCCGAGGTTGCCACTGACTGAGATCGTTGGGAATGGAGATCGTCTGGCTGATCGCCTGGTTGGGGTGCGACGGCTGCGGATTCCATTGCCCGTCCCAGCGTAACCCCGCAGTGATCGTCAGCGTTTTCGTCACCGGCAGTTTGGAATCGACGTAGACTCCCAGTTCTTTCACGGCCCCGTCGTAGTACGGCTCGCCGGTATAGAACGTCTGCTGATAACGCCGGGGATCGCCGGCGAGGTAGTCGGCGAGGGAGTCGAAATCGAAGCGGCCGTTCAGGTTCGCCTCGTGACGGAGGCTCGCTGGATCGTAGCCGAAATCTACTCCGACATGAAGCACGATTCCGCTGTGCGTGATCGCCAGGTCATCGTTATAGCGATTGATGGTCGACCTGTACGACTCGTTGGCGAGCGCGTTGCCACCGAGTACGCCGAATCCGTTGATGACCAGCTCGGGGGAATTGGAATTCGGCGCTAGAGTGCGCTGGTCCTGCGCCCACTGCGCTAGAAGCTGGTTGACTTTGCTCGCGCCGAGGACCGTCGTCAAGTTTCCCCGTACCCAGTAGCTGTCGCCGATGAGCGACGCCGCGTTGTCGGCGGGCGCGATGCTGCGCGTGGAGCCTTCGGCGAGGCTCGTCGCATTCACGCGATTAAAGTTGAACTCCAGGTTCAAAGTGTTGGTTTTGGTCAGTAAGAAATCCGTTCGCGCGAATACCGAAGTCGGGTCGCTGTAGCCGACAATTTGCCGTTGCAGGGTAACCAGTGCGGGCGGGACGACAGTGCCCGGCGCCTGCGGCTGAAACTCCGTCCAGTAAGGAATATTGAGATAGTCCTGCTCCGCGCCAATATAGAAGAACGCCTTGTTCTTCTTGATGGGCCCGCCGATGGATCCGCCGAATTCGTTCTGCGCATTATCCAGCGAATGGCCGAAGGCATCGTCCGCCGTCCACGACGGACGTCCAATGTAAAACGCCTCGCCGTGGTACTTGTTGCTGCCTTCCTTGGTCGCGATATTTACGAATCCGGCATTCGTGCCGCCGACTTCCGCCGTCGCACCCGCGTGAACGACCTGAAATTCCCGCACTATGGTCTGGGGGAAGAAAAGCGAGCCGTCGGTCGAGCCGCGCTCGCCGCCATTCAAGGGATCGGTGAAATCGGATCCGTCGACGGCCGCGCTGAACGCGGTGGGCCGCTGCCCATCGACTATCACTCCGGAATAGTTGGGCGCAGGTTCTACCCCCGCCCCCAGTTGCGCGAACTGCGTGAAGTCGCGATCGCGGTTGGGCAGGTATGTAACGGTAAGCCCGGCGACGGTATTGCTTACCTGCGGCGTCTCCTTGTTGACCGCGGGCGGCAGAGTGTTGCCTTCAACCGTTGGCCCATGTCCGGTGACGGTCACGTTCTCCGACGTTCCGGCCACGCCCAAGCGGATGTCGAGCCGCACACTGCTGCCGACTCCCAGGGTCACGCGCGCTGGCTTTTTCAGCTTGAATCCCGGAGCCGTCACCTCGACCGTGTACACACCCGCCGGCAGCAAGGCCGCGGTGAATGCTCCAGTGTCTGACGTTGTCAGAGTTCTGGCCGAGGTAAAATCCGCGCTGCGTATGGTGACGTGCGCGCCCGCCACGGTATTGCCTTGAGGATCGGTGACGGTGCCGCTGATGACGCCGCGCGACGCCGCCGACTGGGCCCATCCGGCCGACGATGCTAGAACAATTAAGACGGGGAGCAGCGCACGGAAAGTCATTGTGGTGGAGTCAAAACAGGCGAAACCTTTTCCGCCAAGAACGTCACCACGGAGGCACTGAGCACGCGGAGTGGCTCGATCAAAAGTCCGCTCCGCGATTTCCGCGCCTCCGTGACGAGTTCCTGTTGCCAGTCTAGAACAGTATCCGCGCCTCGAACTGCATCTGGCGCGGCGGCCCCACGTTGGCCAAGCCTCCCACCGGCGTGGCGAACGTCGCAACCGGCAGCCCGCTTGTGTTGTTCCCGTAAACGCCGTTCAGGCTGAAAAGGTTCAAGTGATTGAGGGTGTTGAACGACTCCGCACGCAGGATAACGCTGGAACGCTCGGTCATGCGGAACGACTTCTGCAACGCCAGCGCGAGATCGTTGGTCGGCGGCGCCTGACCGGCGTCGCGCGGGATGACGACACCGTTGATAACAGGCCTGTCCGACGTATTGCCGTCACCATTATTGTCAGCGCCGGTGGTGATGTTGAACGGGAAGCCCGAGGCTGCCGTCAGCCAACCCGAAAACATGAAGCCGTAGGGCAATTGGTAGGTCGCGCTGAGAGAGGCGCGATTCGTCTGGTTGAGCAGGCTGGTCGCCTTCTCGCAAACCACCAGACAGCCGTAGTCGTTCGGGTTCTGGCCGGTGCCGTCCCACTCGACGGTGTTGATGTCATGCGACCAGGTGTAGGTGAGGAGAGCAGAGAGCCGGTGCGTTAGCTGCTTTCGGACCCCCACCTGGAGTCCGTCGTACCACGCGTCCCCGATATTGATGTACTGAAGGATCTGGTTATACCCGCCGGCAACAGGCACGATGGGCCGGGTTGCATTGGCTGCGGCGACGGACCGCGTCTGGCCCGGCATGGTGCGAATGAACGGCGACGGAGAGTTCAGGTCAACTGGCTGCTCGATGTGGATGGTGTGCGAGCCGATGTAATCCAGCGAGAGCAACCAGCCCTCTCCCAGGTCATGCTCAAAACCGAGGTTCCACTGCTGCGTGTATGGGTTCTTGAAGTTGTTGTCGCAGAAGTGCAACTGGCTGACGGGCAGGAACTGATTCAACAAACCGCATTGCCCGGCGAGAACGGTCAAGTTGCGCGCGGGCAACTGAGCGCCCGGGGGAAAGCCCGAGATGGGTGCGAAGGTCGAGGGGAATCCCAGGCCGCCCGGAGCCGCGGTGTAGGTAAACGCTCCTGTTGGGCCGCCCAAGGCTGCGCTGGCATACAAATCGGTGCGTTCCTCCGAGTAGTAAATGCCGTAGCCCGCGCGAATGACCGTATTACTGCCCGGCAGCTTGTAGGCGAGGCCAATGCGGGGCGAGAACAGCGCATTTTCTCCCGTGAACGTCTCTCCGTCCCACCGCAATCCGAGGTTCAGATTGAGATTGGGAAGGATGCTCCAGTTGTCCTGCGCAAACAAGCCGTAGAGTGTGTCGTTGATCCTGTAGTTCTGATTGCCAAAGGACTGCGTGAAGCTGCTGGCGATGGGGGGCGAACCATGCGGCGCCCCGGGCGGCGGCAACGCGGGATTGTAGGTCAGCAGGGTTGCAATCGGAATCGTCTCGTAGCGCGAATTGATCTGGAATCGGCCGTCAAGGTAGCCGCTGCCAAACTCCTGCCCGAAGCCGCCAGAATGCGAGTAGTAGATGTCGGTGCCCAGTTTCAGTTGATGGCGGCCGCGCGTCATGCTGATGGTGTCCGCCCATTCGTATTGGTGGTTGCTCAAGTCAGCAACGCGCGAATCGCCATAGGTGTAGTAGCCGGAGACGAACAACTGCGGCTGGGGACTCACAGGAATAAATTGCGTGATCGGGGAGCCCAGCAGGAACTCAAAGCGCGCGTCGTTCAGCGTGTTGCTGTTGATGATGGCGGTGTCCGTAATCGCCGCCTGGTAAGTGTTGCGCGTGAACACGCGGCCGGCGGTGGGCAGGGTGACGCCGCTCACCGCGTCCTGCGGATTGGTGTCGCTGAAACGATCGAAATTGCCGCGAAACGTCAGCCGGTTGTTCTGGTTCAACTGCTGATCGATACGGGTGAGGAACAATGTCTGTCCGAAGGTACCGTTGTACAGCGTGCCGGGATCGACCGGGGAGGTGATGACGGCGGGCCGGTTCTGGTTCGTGTACTGGGCCGATACCATGAAGTACGTTTTGTCCTTCACGATGGGGCCGGAGAACATACCGCTGCCGAGGGCCAGACTCTGCTTCGCCGCTTTCGTGGTGAGCGGAATATTGGCGTTGGCGACCTCGGGGCTGCCCAGGCCCTCAAAGTCTCCGTGCCAGTCGTTCGAGCCGGAGCGCGTGACGAGGTTCACGGCCGTGCCCGCGTTCCATCCCCACTCGGCCGAGCTGGCGTTGGTGTAGACCGTGAACTCCTGCACTGCCGGGAAGGGAATGCCAGCAATTGCCGACTGGCGCCCCCACATGTCGTTGGACGTTGTATCGTCGAGCTCGTACGTGGTCTGGCGGCGCCCATTGCCGTTAATGACGAACAGGGTTTCGTTCAGGAACAAATCACCCGTGGTTTGCGACGGCCGCACCGAGGAATTCAGCAACGGCAGAGTAGTGATCTTGCGCTCGATCACGGGCGTGTCTTGAATCTTTTCCTGGCTGAGGCGCGTGGACACCTGGCTCGACTCGACCTGCACAGTATCCGTGGTGCCATAGACGTTCACTTGCGTATTGGCGCCGGAGACGGTCAGCGTGAAGTCGAGCACCGCGGTTCCTTGCGCGCGCAACAGAATATCCTTCTGTTCGGCGGGTTTGAACTGCGGCGCGTTCACGGTCATCACGTATTGGCCGGTAAGCGGAACGCCGATGAAGGAATAGTTGCCCGAGCTGTCGGTCTGCGCCTTGCGATCGAAGTTGGTGGCCGGGTTGCGCAGCTCGACCGAAGCGCTGGCGATGGCTTTGCTTTGCTGGTCCTGAACATGCCCGCGCACATTTCCAAGATCGGTTTGGGCGGAGAGCAAGGTGGGTGACAAACAACATGCGGACAACGCACAGAAAACGGCAGCAAACGCCCTGAGTCGGTTTGTCATAAAGCCGAGAGCCTAAATCGGCAGCTCAGCTACTACCATGGGTAGTACGAGATAATGTTGCAGTCCGCGTGTCACATTGGATGGAATTCCAATTACTTCCCAAAGCCGTATGCGGGAGAACTTTAGCTTCGGGCCTTTGTGCGGGCGGCTGGCTTCCGCATCCTTGTCTTGGGGGTAATCGTTTGCTTGCCGGCAGCATGCCGTTCCGACTCCAACTCTGCAATACGCTGCCGCAGTTCCCGCACCTCGTCGGCTACATCCTCTGTTTTCTCATCGGCCGAGCTTTGTACCAGGTTCTTCATTGCCTGCAAGGGCGAAAGGGCAGTGGCCTGCACCTGGCTGATGCGGTCCTGCAATGAGCTCTGCACCTTCTGGTAGGCGTTGAACGCCGACTTCAGGTACCACATGATAAACTCCTGGCCGACACGATCGGAGGCGACGATCAACTGGCGCAGGAGTTCCAGCGGCAGACCTGAAGGCTGCTCACGCGCATCTTCGACGATGATCTGCGTCAGGGTCACGCGGGTAAGATCTTCGCCCGTAGCGGCGTCAACTACCTGCACCTCTTTCCCATTTCGGACCAGGGCCCCTATGTCCTCCAGGTTGATGTAGCGGCTGCTGGAAGTGTCATAGAGTCTTCGGTTTGCGTACTTCTTGATCACGACCTTGCCGGCAGTCGCCAAGTCAGCCTCCTGTTGCGCTGCACAAATAACTTTCAAGTCCTTGACACGCGCTGCTTAGAATTCTACATTCAAGCTGATGCTGCATTGCAGCAATTCGGAGGTCGTCATGCCCAGGAACGGAAAAACGGAATCTTCCACTCACCACACCGGGGATTCATCCTTTGTATCGCTATTGTCGGGATGGGTGCAGCAGGGAGTGGAAAACTTCTTCGCCACCCAGCGCATTCTGGTGGACCTGGCGATGAGCCAGAACGCCAATGTCACAAAAATGGTCCGCGGCCGCTTCGCGGATCCGGAGTTTTGTCCCGCGGCTGTTGCCAGCGAACTCGCCGGCGAGGCCATGACTAACTTCATTGAAGGCCAGAAACTGCTGTTGAATCTGGTCCAGCGCGAGCACGAGATCCTCACCGAAGGCGTGAAAGAGCGCGTGACCGGAAGCACCACGGCGGTCGCGATCACGGAGCTGGCGCAGCGCGGCTTCAATACCTTCGTCGAAATGCAGCAGGACTTTCTGAAGCTGGCCGGCAAGCAGACCCACACCTGGCTGACTTCGGTGAAGGCCGGCAAGCCCTTCGACACCGGCAATCTGGTCGAGGTGGCGCGCGAAGCCATGGACCACTTCGTTCACACCCAGAAGAGGTTTCTGGATGTGATCGCCGAAGAGACCACCAAAGCCACCAGCGGCAAAGAGCCGGCGCGGAAGGTGAAGAAGACGGAGCTCGCGGAGCTGGCCAAAGAGGCGACGGACGCCTTCATCGAAGCGCAGAAAAAGCTGATCGACGTGGCCGGTCAACAGGTGAATGCCGGCATGAGGGCCGCGGGACGCGCCGTGAACATGATCGCGCCGTTCCCATTCATCCCCATTCCAGACCTCACCCGTGAGGGAGTGAAGACCTTCGTCACGGCAGAGAAGGCGCTGATCGATACTGTGATGACCCGTCCCGAGACGAAGCACACCGCCAAGACCACCGCGCATCGCGGCCACAAGCGTCCGGTGCGGACCATCAAGATGGAGACGGCGCACGCGACCGCCTAGTGACGAGTAGCGAAACGAGCCGGAGCTTTCGCCAACTTCCAACCAGAAGTGGCGGAAGCGCCTCGCGGACGTGCCGCCTCAACCGCGGCACGTCTTTATTATTCTCGTAATGCTCCTTGACCTTACTGTTCGGCTCAGCTTAAATCATTAGTTTCGGGTTTGTTTGCGCCGTGGTTACAGAGCGCAGGTTGAACTCATAAGGAGCAGCGCATGAAGATTGCCTTCCTCGGATTGGGCATCATGGGACGCCCAATGGCGTCGCGGCTGGTGGCAGCGGGGCACGAAGTTTCGGTGTGGAACCGGACCGCCCGCCAGCATGTGGATGGCGCCACGACCGCGGTGTCGCCAGCCGATGCGGCCAAAGAGGCTGAGGTGGTTTGGTGCTGCGTTGCCGATACCAGCGCGGTTGAGCGGGTTATCTTCGGCGACGACGGCGCGCTCCAGAACGTTCGTGAGGGCGGGATTATCGTCGACTCCAGCACGATTTCTCCCTCGGCGACCGTGCGCTTTGCCGAGCGCGTGAACGAGCGCGGCGTGCACTGGGTGGATGCGCCGGTGACCGGTTCGAAAATCGGCGCGGAAAACGGACAGCTTATCTTCATCGTTGGAGGCGCGCCCGAACCCGTGCAATACCTTGACCCGTTGTTCAAAGCCATGGGCAAGCTGGTGATCCATATGGGCGCCAACGGCAAAGGCCAGGCCGCCAAGCTGGGCATGAATCTGATGATCGCGCTCATCTATGAAGGCTTTGCCGAGGCGTTTGTGCTCGCCCGCAAGCTGGGAGTAGAGCCGCACAAGCTGATCGAGCTGATTCAGGCCTCGATGGTGCGCTCCGGCGTGGTCGATTACAAAGCTCCCTTCGTCCTGCGCCATGACTACTCGCCCAACTTCCCACTGCGGCTGATGCACAAAGACATGCACCTTATGCTCGACGCGGCCAAGGAGAACCGCGTGAAGCTGCCGGCGCTGGAAACCGTTGACGAAATCTACGAGCTGGCCAGTGAAGAAGGGTGGGACGATCTCGACTACGCGGCGACTCTCGGCTTGCTGGAAAAGTGGGCTGGGTTGAGCGGCGCACCAAAGTAGCGGAAGCTGGCGGATCTTTCAGAACGCGAATTTCAGCGCCAACTGTACCTGCCGCGGCGGCATTGCGTTCACAATCTGTCCAAAGCCCACGCTGCTGATGTTTCCGTTCACCGCGTCTGCTCCGAAGAACTGCGCGTGATTGAAAACGTTGAACGCTTCCGCGCGGACTTGCAGCGCCTTCGACTCAGCTACCCGGAAATCTCTCTGCAGTGCCACGTCGAAGTTCGCCATACCCGGCCCATAGAAAAAGCGCCTTGGGGCGCTGCCAATTGTGCCGAGCGCAGGAACGCTGAATGCCGCCGTGTTGAAGGCCGGCTGGCCATTGCGGGGATTGGTGTTGATATCGAGGTTGCCTCCGTCGTACTCGGGCGTGTCCACTCCATTGTTGTTGATGCCGTTCGGCATTGAGCCGAGCAGGGAACTATCGGTGTTGTTGTAAAGCGTGACCGGCAGACCGCTCGAGATGCGTGTAATGCCGGAGAGCCACCAGCCGTCTGTCCAGCGATTGTACCCTGCCAGCACGGAACTGAATGGCAGCAGATAGCGATAACCAACCACGAAATTGTGCCGCAGGTCGAAGGCGGAAATCGCCTTGGTCAGCGCCGGGTCGAAGGGATAGACCGGCTCCGAGAGGCTGGAGGAGTCGTCGAGCGACTTGCTGTAGGTGTAGCCCGCCGTAACCTCCAGGGTGCGGCTGCTGTGGCGCAACGAAACTTCCAGAGCGTTGTAGTTGGAAAAGCCAATCGTCTTCTGGTAGGTGATCCCATCAAAATTCGAATTGAAGGGACCACGGACGACAATCTGGCTGCCATCCGGCTTGGTGAAGACGCCGCCTTCGCTGAACGGACCGCAGGTCGGTGTTCCCGGCATGACTTCGTCGGGCTGACTCACGCTCAAGCAAGCGGCCGCGTTGCCCGGATTCGCCGAGGTCAGCACCAGCAGGTGGTGCGACTGCGATCCTACGTAGCCCACGTTCATGAAAGTGTGGCTCGCCAGTTCGCGCTCCCAGGAGAGCGTATAGGTTTCCGTATAAGGCGAAGTATTGCGATAGTAGAAAGCGGGATCGCCGGTGATGGGTTCGTAGCTCGACCAGTCGACCGAGCTGTTGGGATTCTTGGCCGATGCGCCGAACGGCGGCCACGGCGAAGGGAACGGCTGACCGTTGCTGAGGCCGGTCGTGGCGGAAACGAAGGGCTCGTTGAATAACGGCCGACCGCCAGTGCTGTCGTAGTCGTAACCGTAGGGCGCGCAGGCGCTCATGATGCCGGCCGAGAGTCCTTCGAAGGCCGTGTAGAACATGCCGTAGCCTGCACGAACGCTGCTCTTGCCCTCGCCGCCAAATATTTTCTCGAGCATTCCGCTCTTGAACGCGGGGGAATAAGCTACCCCGATGCGTGGCGCGAAGTTGTCCCACTTTGTGGAAGCCAGGGTCGACGGAATGCCGGGATCGCCAGGGAACACGATGCCCTGTGGCGCATTGGGATACACCTGCGACTGCTCGCCAAGAACGAAGGTCTGAATCTGGTTATATCTCTCGTGCCACGGCGGCAACACATCCCAGCGCAGGCCGTAGTTGAGCACCAGGTTCGGCCGCACCTGCCAGCTATCCTGCGCAAACGCCCCGATGTAGTGATTCCGAAGATAGAAAGGCCGCGCATCGCCCTGCTCGTAAGTGGTGGCGATACCCAGCAGATAGTCGGCAAAGTCGGAACCGGTCTCGGCACCCTGAAAGACAAACGAGCCATTGTTGATCGAGTTAGAGATGATGTTGATTTGGTCGTAGTGAAAGCTGCCGCCGACCTTGACCGTCTGCTTGCCGAAGACGTGCGACAGGTTGTCGCTCCAGCTCCAGGTATTGTTGACCTGCTTCTCGCCCGTGACATCGACGCCGATCGTGAAATCGTTGAAGGCGACGTTCTCGATGCCCTCGATACTCTTGTTCAGCGGGACAATGCCCAGTGTGCCCTCGCCGGTAACGAATCCCTGCGCGGCAAGCGACGGTCCCACGCCTCCGACTGGCTGTCCGATGACATTCGCGAAACGCATATAGCTGAAGTGGGCCTCGTTGACCGTGTTGGCATTGATGGCCTTGGTCGAACCGAAGCTGAACAGTTGCGCGCGGCCATCCGAAAGAGCGTTGAACCCGGGCACATTGGCTCCGCCCTGCGGAGTGGGATAGGGATTGTCAAGCGTGTACTGATCGACGAGGTAGTAGGCGGACAACGTCCCGAAGCGGCTGGTGTTGATGTCGAACCGTACGGAGCCCTTGCTGTCGCCCAGAGTTTCATTCTGCGACGAATCGGAAAACAGGTTGTTGCCTACGTTAGGCTGGGGAATGTATTGCAGAAGAGACGTGGCAGGAGTGGACCAGACAGCGCTGGGAATCTTCGCGTTTGGAAAAACGCATTGCGCAGAATTAGTGCAGCCCGCAACGTAATAAGGCTCGCCGGCAGAGACGCTGTATCCCAGCTTTGCCGACAACTGGTTTGCCCAATATGAAGTGCTGACCTTTCCCGTTATCTGGCTGGCCAGGTCGGAGAGATCTCCGGCGCGATCGGCCACGCTGGGCACCACGATGTTGCCCGTCTCCTGCCCCTGCTTCATCTGCGTGCCCTGATAATCCGCGAAGAAGTAGGCCTTGTCTCTGCGGACTGGGCCGCCCAGCGTGCCGCCGTACTGATTACGGTTGTAAGCGGCACGGGTGGTCGCAAAGTAATTGCGCGCGTCGAGGTCGGTGTTGCGGAAGAACTCGAAGATGTTGCCGTGAATCTGGTTTGAGCCGGATTTTGTGGTCACCAGCACCTGGCCGCCGCTGTAGTTGCCATACTCCGCGTCGAAATTGTTGGTGAGCACGCGGAAATCCTGAATGGCATCGAGTGTAGGAACGATCGCGGTACCGTTGTTAAAGTCTTCTTCGACTACGCTGCCGTTCACCGCAAAGCCGTTCGCGGTCTCGCGCTGACCGCTGACCGACAGATTGCCGGCATTGAGATCACCCGACGGCGGTGTGGTCGTACACCCCGACATCACCACCGCGTTCGGCTGCACGCTGCTCGCCGGTATCACTCCGGGCTGCATGGCCAGCAGGTCGGTGACGCTGCGACCATTGAGCGGGACCGAAGTCATAGTTTTGGAAGAAATCACCCCGCCCGATTGGGTCGACGCCAAATCGATTTGCAGTGGGTCGGCGGTGACTTCCACCACTTCAGCCTGCGAGGCCAGCGTGAGCTTCGCGTCCGCACGAAACACGCTGTCCGGGTCGACATCAATATCGTCTTCGCGGTAAGGGCGAAAGCCGGGCGCAGCAATCTGCATTTCGTAGTGACCGGAAGCCAGCGCGGCGAATGAGAAGGAACCGTCCAGGCCGGTCGAAGCCGTACTCAGGGTTCCATCGGATGCGCGCAGCGTGACCGCCGCACCGGCAATCACGGCGCCGCTGGGGTCGGAAACCGTACCCGAGACGTTGCCCGTATCCGCAGCAAAACAGACGGTGGCTCGAAAGAGCATGAGGATGAGACAAGAAATAAGATTGCGAAGCTTTCCCAACTGATATGAGTGCACGGCAGTTTCTCCCTGAACTTCAGGCCGGGCCCAGCCGTTCTTGATATTGAAAATCATTTTCAATTTCAGTCTAGGCGGCGGGGTGGCGGCCGCCTGTGACCCATGTCACGGGCGTGCGTGACGCGCACCCAAGGCTTGTTGCCATGCGCCCGTCTGCGTCCGTTCCGGTCCTGCGTTGTGACTGGGGGAAGTGAAATGCTCTATGCTTCGGGCATGGACCTGTTCGCCCTTACTCGCAAACTCATCGACATGGAATCCACCACGGGAATGGAAGCGGCCGTTGGTGAGGCGCTCGCCACGGAGCTGACGCAGCTCGGCTACGAGGTCGAGCGCATGCCGGTTGAAGCCGACCGCTTCAATGTTTGGGCAACGCATCCGGGACAGGCGCCGCCAGCGCTCGCGCTTTCGACCCACATGGATACCGTCCCGCCGTTCATCCCCTCATCGGAGACCGCGGACCGCATCTACGGGCGCGGCTCCTGCGATGCCAAGGGCATCATCGTCGCGCAGATCGCGGCGGCGGAGAAGCTGAAGGCGGAACACATTCACGTCGGATTGCTGTTTCTTGTGGGCGAGGAGCGCGACAGTCAGGGCGCGCAGAATGCCAACCAGCAGCCGCGCGGGGTGAAGTACCTGATCAATGGCGAGCCGACGGAAAACCGGCTGGCGATTGCATCCAAGGGGACGCTGCGCGTCGAGTTAGTGGCGCGCGGTAGGATGGCCCACTCGGCCTATCCCGAGCTGGGCGAGTCGGCGATTGAGAAGCTGCTGGACGCGCTGGAGCAAGTTCGCAAACTGAAGTTGCCCACTAATCCCAACGCTGGTCCGTGCACGTTAAACATCGGCATGATCGAAGGCGGGCGAGCGCCCAATGTCATTCCCGATTACGCCATGGCGCAGTTGCTGTTTCGGCTGGTGGGCCCGACCGCCGACTTGCGCCGGCAAATCCTCGCCGCCGCGGGCGCGAAAGCCCAGCCCAACTTCACGCTCGAGATTCCTTATATGGAGCTGGGAACGGTTCCCGGCATCGAGACCATGGTCGCCGCATTCACCACGGACATTCCTGCTCTCACTCGTTGGGGACAGCCGCTGCTCATTGGCCCCGGCTCGATTCACGTCGCCCACACCGAAGGTGAGTACATCGAGAAGCAGCAACTGCTCGAGGCGGTCGAACTATACGCGAGGATCGCGCGCGAGCTGCTGGGCGCATAGTACGATCCCGTTGTCACCTCCGGCATTCTCTGCCAAACTATCGCTTCTCAGGAGCTGAGTGGATGCAGCGCGAGTTTTCGGCGGGCGGCGTAGTGCTGCGCAAGATGCGCGGCCGCTGGTACATCGCCGTGATTGAGCCGCACATGGAGCGGCCCAAGACGACGGCCGCCAAAACAGCGCAGAAGAGCAGCCGACGGCCGCCGGTGATTGTCGCGCTGCCGAAGGGCACAATCGACGAAGGCGAGAAACCGGAGCAGACCGCGTTGCGCGAGGTGGAAGAGGAAACTGGCGTACGCGCGCAGCTTATCGGCAAGCTCGGCGACATCAAGTACGTTTACGTCCGCAACTGGGGTGATCGCGCGCGCGTTTTCAAGATCGTCAGCTTCTATCTTCTGTTGTATCGCGCGGGCAAGCTGGGCAACATCTCGCCCGAGATGCGCGTGGAGGTGCAGCGCGCGTTCTGGCTGCCGCTCGAGGATGCGCCGGTCAAACTCAGCTACAAGGGCGAGCGAGAGATGGCGGAGGCCGCGCTGGAGTATATCGGCGCACATCCCGAGCTTGGAGAACATGCGGCAAGGCCCGCACATTGAAAATCACTTCACTGCAGGCGAGCGAGTGCGCGATGTCGTGATCGGCATGGGACCGGACTCACGGTTGCGTTCGCGCTGGCTGCGGAATTTTCCGGCGGAGTCGGCAGTAGCCGCGTGGCGCTAGGCTGGTCGGCGGCGGTGACGCTGGTTGCGCTGGCCCTTTTCGGCTATATCGTAGGAGCCTTTATGGGATCCCGCACGCTTCGCTCAGCCCTGACAAGTTGTTGTAATTGGGTGACTTGCCGCAGACGGCAGCGGTCCTGCGCGCAAAGCTCAGCCCGTGTGCGACGGATGAAATTCAGAGCCGAATACAGCAGAATTCTATTGACTGAATGAATCCTCATTCAGTACGCTGTATCTAACTTAATACGGCGCGCGTCGTTGCCATCCTCACCCCACATCTTACGGCGCGCGCCTGATTGTATTTTGGAGCCGTTTATTGCAGCCGTTGTCTTGAAGGGGAGAGTTTTGCGGGCAGTCCGCTGAAGGTAGCAGCGATCTTGCCTTGATCTCAAACAGCACTTACATAGTCGCAAGCCGAACGCGATAGCAGTTCCACGCGACGAATCGCCGCGTCTGCCGGTTGATACGGAGTCATGAATCACTCATGCAAAGACGGATTGAGAAAGTAGCCGTTCTGGGCGCGGGCACCATGGGTTCGCGCATTGCCGCGCACCTGGCCAACGCCGGAATACCTTCCTATTTGTTCGATATTGTTCCACCCGACGCCGACGGCCCGGCGCGCAACCGCGTTGCCGCCGCTGGTCTGGAGGCCGCAGTGAAGTCGAAGCCGGCGGCGTTCTTCGAGGCGTCCCTGGCGCGGCTGGTCACCATCGGCAATTTCGAAGACGACCTGCACAAGCTGGCGGATGTCGATTGGATCATCGAGGCGGTCGTCGAGGACTTGGAGATCAAGCGCGCGCTGCTGCGCAAAATCGAAGCCATTCGCAAACCTAACACCATCGTCACCACTAACACCAGCGGCCTGCCCATCGCGAAGATTGTCGAGGGCTTCCCCGGCGATTTCCGCCGCAACTGGTTTGGAACGCACTTCTTCAATCCACCGCGCTATATGCGTCTGTTGGAGTTGATCCCCACGCCCGACGCCGATCCTGTCGCGATGGAAACCATCGCGCACTTCTGCGATCTGCACATGGGCAAGGGCGTGGTGCACGCCAAGGACACGCCGAACTTCATTGCCAACCGCATCGGCACCTTCTCGGCGTTGAATGTAATGCGTCTGATGATGGAGGTGGACCTGAGCGTGGAAGAAGTCGATGCGCTGACGGGCACCGCCGTCGGCTGGCCGAAGACGGCGAGCTTCCGCCTTGCAGACCTGGTCGGCCTCGACGTGCTCGGGCATGTGGTGGGTAACGCGACCACTAACATTCACGACGAGCGCAGCGACCTGAAGCTGCCCGATTTCTTCCTCCAGATGCTGGAGCGCAAATGGCTCGGCGACAAGACCAAGGGCGGCTTCTATCGCAAGAGCAAGAAGGAAGGCAAGAGCGAAATCTTCGCACTCGACTGGAAGACGATGGAGTATCGTCCATTGCAGCGGCCGAAATTCCCAGCGCTGGAGATGGCGAAGACGGTCGAGGACCTGCCCGAGCGGCTGCGCATGCTGATCGCGCCGTCGAAAGACAAGGCCGGCGTGTTTCTCTGGTCGGCGTTGTCGGAGCTGTGGACGTACGCCGCGAACCGCATCGGCGAGATCGCTGACTCCGTAGTCGAAATCGACCGCGCCATGAGGCTGGGCTTCAACTGGGAGATGGGGCCGTTCGAACTGTGGGACGCTGCCGGTGTGGCCAAGACGGTCAAGCGGATGGAAGTCGAAGGCAAGCCGGTCTCGCCGAACGTGCAGAAGCTGCTCGCGTCGGGGCATGACAAGTGGTATGCCGACGATGCCAAGTCGGCCAGTGGCCGCGCCTTTTTCGACATCCGCAGCGGGCACTATCAGTCGGAGAAGGTTCCGGTGGGCGTGTGGTCGGTCAGCGTGGCGAAAAAGTCCGGGCTGGTGGTGAAGAAGAACGCGGGTGCGTCGCTCATCGATATCGGCGACGGCGTCGGCTGCATCGAGTTCCACTCCAAGATGAACGCGCTGGGCGGCGACATCGTGCAGATGATGACGCAGTCGCTGAAGGCGGGCGGGCCGGGCGATAACTTCGACGCATTCGTCATTACCAATGATGCGGCGAACTTCTCCGTCGGCGCGAACATCATGATGCTGCTGATGGCCGTCCAGGAAGAGGAGTGGGACGAAGTCGATCTGGCCGTCCGGCAATTCCAGAACATGACCCAGGCCATCAAGTTCTCTCCCAAGCCGGTAGTCGTCGCGCCCTTCGGCATGACGCTGGGCGGCGGCTGCGAAGTCACGCTGCACGGTGCCGCGCGGCAACCCCATGCCGAGCTGTACTGCGGGCTGGTGGAAGTCGGTGTTGGCCTGCTGCCCGGTGGCGGCGGCTGCAAGGAAATGACGCTGCGCGCCATCGACAAGGCTACGCACATCCGGCCCGCCGGTCGCGGCGAGAGCGTCGAGCTGATGGAGGCCATGAAGCAGGCGTTCGAGACGGTCGCCATGGCGAAAGTTTCTATGTCGGCTTTTGAGGCGCGGAACTACGGTTTCCTCGGCAGCGGCGACTACATCACCATGAATCGCGAGCGCGTGCTGACCGAAGCCAAAGAACGCGCGCTGGAGCTGGTGCACGAGGGCTATCGCGCGCCCGTGCCGCGTACCGAGATTCCCGCGCCGGGTGAGAGCATCCTGGCGACCCTGAAGCTGGGCGTACACATCATGCACGAAGGCGAGTTCATCACCGACCACGAGGTGAAGATCGGCAACAAAGTCGCCGAAGTGCTGTGCGGAGGCGCGGTGAATCCGGGCACGCTGGTGAGTGAGCAGTATCTACTCGATCTGGAGCGCGAGGCCTTCAAATCGCTCTGCGGCGAGAAGAAGACGCAGGAGCGGATTCAGTACACGTTGAAGACGGGCAAGACGCTGAGGAACTGATTCCGAAGAGGCGAACCGGAGGGCAAACTGTGTTGTCAGACGTTGACGGGAATCTGATCACAAACCTGCCGCGCAAAGCGCGGCAAGAGTTGGATGACGTTTGCGCCCGGCTCACTCGCCAGGAGATCGCAGATATGGAAGCCACAATCAATGGCTGGTCTGACTCTCTTGGCGCCGACCGTACAGATTTTTTCGCCTCTAATTGGAAAACGGGCAAGGACTGGAGCGAAGTGTCGGGAGGCATTTTCCAGCCGCTTTACAGAGCCTGTGGAGAGTTGTTGGGATCGCAAGGAACCGATGAACAATTCCAGCGCGCAGGATGGATGTCTGGGTGGTTAGTGCGTTCCGTGATGATACGACGTCCAGACGATTGGGTGATGTACAAAAACCCAGAAGCGGGTACGGATGAAGTGCAGCGCCAGTTCTGGGGCACCTTCTACTGGCGGAGAGATCGGCAGTAAGAGCGTGCGAGTCCCGCTTGCGGGACGGCGAAGATGATGGCCCAGTACGGAGCGAAGCGGAGTCCTGGGTAGGCGAAGAAACAAAATGCCGAGTCCCGTAGGGACGGCAGATCTGGCCCAGGGTTTCAACCCTGGGCGCAGTGTGAACTAACGATGGTGCGCGGCAGAAAAGCAGGTCCCTCCACGCGGGCTGAAGCCCTTGGTCGGGATGACACATTTTGATAAATGCGGCGCACCTAAAGAGCCTGACCCTGAGCGGAGCCGAAGGGTGCGCCCCTTCAAACCAATTTGGGTTTGGCTAATGGCTAATTGCTAACTGCTAATTGCTAACTGCTGAGGTTCTATGCGTGATGTCGTAATCGTATCCGCCGTCCGGACGCCGGTCGGCAAGGCTTACAAGGGAACGCTGCGGGCAACGCGTCCCGACGATCTGGCCGCGGTGGCCATCAAGGGCGCGCTGGAGCGCGTGCCGCAGGTCGATCCCAAAGAGATCGAGGACGTGATCCTCGGGTGCGCGATGCCCGAGGCCGAGCAGGGCATGAACGTCGCCCGCATCGCGTCATTGCGCGCGGGGCTGCCAGTCGAGTGCTCGGCGATGACCATCAACCGCTTCTGCTCGTCAGGCCTGCAATCGATCGCGATGGCGGCCGAGCGCATCATGGCGGGCGGTGCGGAAGCAATCGTCGCCGGCGGCGTCGAGTCGATGACCATGATCCCCATGGGGGGCAATAAGGTGTCGGCCAACCCCTGGTTGGTGTCGAACTATCCCGACGCCTATCTTTCGATGGGCCTCACGGCCGAGCGCGTAGCCAGGCGCTTCAACATCACGCGCGAGATGCAGGACGCGTTCTCCGTAGCGAGCCATAGGAAGGCCATCGCCGCAATCCAGGCCGGCAGGTTCGACGACGAGCTCGTGCCCGTGCCGGTCAGCTTCACCACTCCCAACGGCAGCAAACCCAAGCGCACCGATATCGTCTTCGAGATGGACGAAGGCCCGCGCTCGGACACTTCACTAGAAGCGCTGTTGGCACTCAAGCCGGCGTTCCATGCGAAGGGAACGGTCACCGCCGGCAATTCGTCGCAGATGTCCGATGGCGCGGCGGCGGCGGTCGTCATGTCGGCCGAGCGGGCGAAGGCCTTCGGACTGAAGCCGCTGGCGCGTTTCGTCGCGTTTGCTACAGCGGGGTACAAGCCCGAGGAGATGGGCATCGGCCCGGTATTTGCGATTCCGAAGGCGCTGAAGATGGCCGGGCTGAAGCTTGACGACATCGACGTCATTGAACTGAATGAGGCCTTCGCGGCACAGGCGCTGGCGGTCATTCAGGAAGGCAAGCTTGATCCCGAGCGCATCAATGTGAACGGCGGCGCCATCGCGCTGGGACATCCACTGGGATGCACGGGCGCGAAGCTGACGGCAACAATCATCCGTGAACTCAAGCGGCGCAACGCGCGTTATGGCATGGTGACCATGTGCGTCGGCGGCGGCATGGGCGCAGCAGGCATTTTCGAAAACTTACAGTAAGGAATTAACCACAGAGACACAGAGACACAGAGGGGTCGGAAGGCTGGAGAAGCTGTGTTGGCGTGAGAGGTCATTTCGTATTTCTAAAACATGAGAATCTCTGTGCCTCTGTGTCTCTGTGGTTAGAAGGCTTTTCGCGATCAGGAAGGATATATGGCGACCACGACAATAGCTCCCAAAACCAAGACCACGGGCGGAAGCTTTCTGCTCGAAGATCATCAACTCGACAACGTCTTCACTCCGGAAGACTTCAACGAAGATCAGCAGATGATCGTGAAGCTCTCGGAAGAGTTTGCGATCAACGAAATCGTGCCCGTCGCCGAGAAGATGGAGCACAAGGACTGGTCGGTCGCTCGCGAGCTGCTGAAGAAAGCCGCGGAGATGGGCCTGACTAACGCCGACATCCCGGCCGAGTACGGCGGCTCCGACATGGACAAGGTGTCGTCGGCCATCATCGCCGACTTCATGGCCAAGTACGGCAGCTTCATGGTGACGCTCGGCGCGCACAGCGGGATCGGCACGCTGCCGCTCGTCTTCTTCGGCACGGAAGAGCAGAAGAAGAAGTACCTGCCGCGGCTCGCCACGGCGGAGATCGTCGGCGCCTACGCGCTCTCGGAGAGCACTAGCGGCTCCGACGCCATGAATAGCCGCACGCGCGCCGTACTCTCGCCCGATGGCAAGCACTACATCCTAAACGGCGAGAAGATGTGGATTACCAACGCGCACTTCGCCGACCTGTTCACCATCTTCGCCAAGATCGATGGCGAGAAGTTCACCGCCTTCCTGGTCGAGAAAGACTTCCCCGGCTTCAGCGTCGGCGCAGAAGAGAAGAAGATGGGCATCCGCGGCTCGTCCACCGCGCCACTCATCCTGAACGACTGCAAGGTGCCGGTGGAGAATGTGCTGGGCGAGATCGGCAAGGGGCACGTCATCGCCTTCAATATCCTGAACGTCGGCCGCTTCAAGCTAGGCGCAAGCTGCACGGGCGGCGCGCGCAGCTCGCTGGTGCATGCCATCGCCTACGCCAAGGAGCGCAAGGCGTTCGGCAAGACGATCGCCGACTTCGGGCTCGTGCGCGAGAAGATCGCGCAGATGGCGGCTTGGCTGTACGCGTGCGAGTCGATGGTTTATCGCACCGTTGGCATGATGGACACCGCGCTGTCGCTGATCGAGCAGAACCCCGAGAGCGTGCGCAAGGCCATCGAGGAATACGCGGTCGAGTGCTCGATCATCAAAGTTTCGGCGTCGGAGATGCTCGATTTCCTCGTCGACGAGACAGTGCAGATCTACGGCGGCTACGGCTTTGTCGAAGAGTATCCGGCGGAGCGCGCCTATCGCGACTCGCGCGTCAACCGCATCTTCGAAGGCACCAACGAGATTAACCGGCTGATCATCACCGGATGGCTGCTGAAGCGCGCCATGAGCGGACAGCTCGCGTTGCTGCCGGCGATCAAGAAAGTGATGGATGAGGTCATGTCCGGTCCGTCAGGCGAAGATCTGGAAGGAACGCTCGCCCTCGAGCGCAAGCTGGTGGAGAATGCAAAGAAGCTGTCGATGCTGGTGGCCGGAGCGGCCTCGCAGAAATACATGCAGAAGCTAGCCGACCAGCAGGAGATCATGGGCGCCATCGCGGACATGGTGATCGAGACGTTCGCCATGGACTCGGCGCTGCTGCGCGCGCGCAAGTACGTCGAAGCCAATGGTGAGGCGAAGGCGGCGCTTGTGGTGGCTATGACGCAGGTGTATCTCGAAGGCGCATTCGCGAAACTGGAAGCCGCGGCGAAAAAGGTGGTCGCAGCCGTGGCCGAAGGTGACATGATGCGCACGCAAATGGCAATTGTCCGCCGGCTTGCGAAGCACGAACCGGTAAACGTCATCGCCTTGCAGGAAAAGATCGCCGCTCGCCTGCTGGAGACGGGCAAGTACGTGACGGCGTAAACCTGGATTTAAACCACAGAGGCACGGAGATACCGATAAGCGTCAACGGTCATCTCTGTGCCTCGTTTGTATGTAGTGAACACCTTGGCTCCGATTGTGCGGTCCGCATCCGCTGTGAATAATAGAAGCACTACGTAAGAGGAGAGTGCAATGGACAAGCGCATCTTTGTCATGGCCGCAGTAATGACCTTTATCACCGTTACAGTTCTTGCAATTGCTCAGGACAAGAAGCCGCTGAGCCCGAAAGCGACCGCGAGCGTCACCTTTGCCGACGGTAAGACCGTTATCGTCGAGTACAGCCAGCCATCGATGCGCGGCCGAAAGATTTTCGGCGGGCTCGTTCCCTATGACCATGTGTGGCGCACGGGCGCGAATGCCGCAACCAGCCTGAAGACCGATGCCAATCTCACCATTGGCGGCACCGCGGTACCCGCCGGGAGCTATACGCTCTACACGCTGCCCGGCGAGAGTAGTTGGCAGCTCATCATCAACAAGCAGACTGGCCAGTGGGGCACGACGTATGATCAGGGTCAGGACCTGGCGCGTATTCCCATGAAGGTCACGCAACGGCCCTCCGGACTGGAGATCCTCACTATCTCGTTCGACAAGACCGGCGGCGACTCTGCCATTCTGAAACTGGAATGGGAGAACACCATCGCCAGCGTCGAGGTGAAACAGCAGAAGTAGCCGCCGGCGGTCCGCTCCGAACACACAATTCTTAACAATTTTTTCATGCCCGGCGCTGGCGCTGGTTGAGGTCCGGCCAGCATCATTCAAAGTGTGGCGTTCGGCGCTCTCGATCTGAGGCAGGCCGTCGTTTCGCGGGACCTCGGGCCGATGTTGCGGAACTTCTGTAACGGTTTGATTGAACAATCTCTAGCGCAGTTATCCGTTCGCTCATGTTCCAGCACGTTAGCTTTACTGTTAGCAGGTCTTTTATGGTGATCGTCGCACTTTGCGCCGCGGTCGTCGTTTCTCTGGGCGTTCGAATCTGGTACCTCATGAGAAACTCATACCGACGTCGCTCGCGCCTGCTCTCAGCCGGCGTGGTGATGGCGATCGTGCTCGGCGCTGCACAATTTTACGAGTCGCGCGATGCGGCCGCGGATGACGAGTTTCTGCGGGCGACGACCACACTGCCTCAATTGCAGAGCGTTGCGGCCGAGTCGCTGGCCGCCGCAGGCCTGGCGGTCGTCCCCACCTATCACAACGACAATGGCCGCACCGGCCAGAACCTGGTGGAAACGATTCTGACTCCGCAAAACGTCAATGCCGCGAAGTTTGGGAAGCTGTATTCGTATCCGGTGGACGGATACATCTACGCGCAGCCTCTCTATATTCCGCAGGTTCCGGTGCCGGGCAATGGCGTGCACAACTTGGTGATCGTGGCCACCCAACATGACAGTGTCTACGCCTTCGACAGCGACTCGCCCATCCCTGCGCCAATCTGGAGAGTGAACTTTCTCAACCCCGACGCCGGCATTACCACGCTTTCTCCGGTGGACGTGAGCGCCAGCGACATCATGCCGGAGATCGGCATAACCAGCACGCCCGTGATCGATGTCGCCAGCAATACGATTTACGTGGTTGCGGCCACCAAGGAGAACGGCGGTTTTTATCACCGTCTCCATGCGCTGGATCTCGCATCGGGTGCCGAGAAGTTTGACGGGCCGCGCACCATCCAGGCTTCCTATCCGGGCACGGCGCAGGACGGGCGGGATGGTGTGCTGTCGTTCTCCTCCCGTTTCCAATTACAGCGTGCGGCCCTGCTTCTCTCCAAGGGCAAGGTGTACATCGCCTTCGCGTCCAATGCCGATTCCGGTCTCTATCACGGCTGGGTGATCGCCTATGATTCGACCACGCTGCGGCAGACCGGCGTCTGGGTGTCGACGCCGGACGGCTATCAGGGCGGCATCTGGATGAGCGGCTGCGGGATCTCCGCTGACGGCGAGGGTGGCCTGTACTTGTCCACCGCGAATGGCCCCTTCGACGCTTTTGGCGAGGAGCCCGGAGTGAACTTCAGCGACAGCATTGTCAAGTTGAGGCCCACTGCGAGCGGCCTCGCGCTGGCCGGCTTCTTCACGCCATACAACCAGGCGAAGCTGGCTGAAGGCGATCTCGATCTCGGGTCCGCCGGTGTGCTGCTGTTGCCGGAGCAGCATGGACGTTATCCCCACCTGGCCATCACCACCGCAAAAAACGGCCATATTTATTTGCTGAATCGCGATCTGCTGGGCGGCTACAACCCCACCAAGGGCAATCCTCGGGTCGTGCAGGAGATCTCTGGACAGTTAAAGCAGCAAATGGGCACGCCGGCGTATTGGAACGGACGAGTTTACTTTGGCGCTGGAATCAGCCCGAAGAAGGACGGAATTAAGGCATACGCTCTGCGAGATGGTGCGCTATCTTCTTCACCGATCTCGCAGGCCGCGGCCATCACCCATCTGACGCGGAGCACCGTAAGCATCTCTGCTAACGGCAACAGCAATGGCATCGTGTGGGCCGTCGACAGCGATGCCTACTACGCTGCGAAGCAGGGACCGGCGGTGCTGCACGCCTATGATGCAACCGATCTTTGGCACGAACTCTACAACTCCAAGCAGCGTCTTGCGCGCGACGACCCCGGCCAATCGTCGAAATTCACGGTTCCTACCGTAGCCAATGGCAAGGTCTTTGTAGGCGGGGCCAATCAGTTGAGTGTTTTCGGTCTATTGCCCGCTCCCGGCAACTGACGCGGTGACGTTTTTGTATACAGCAGAAAATCGTGTTGGACAGCAGTTCACCGGCCGCGGCGCGTGGCATGATGATGGCGTGCCTGCATCGTTCGTTCGCTTCCGTCGTTTTCTCATCGCCGGTGCTCTGGTTGCGGTCCTCTCCGTTCCTGCTGCCACGCTGCTCGCGCAAACCGCGACCTCGGCTCCTGCTCAACATCGCCCGACCAGCACGCCTTACACCGGAGACTTGTCGATTTTCGAGACGCCGGGACGCGATGCGCGGCTTCACATCGATCGCGTGATGGACATTCTTGCCATCGCACCCGGGAAGACTGTGGCGGATATTGGCGCAGGTTCAGGTTGGTTTACAGTGCGTGCAGCCAAACGCGTCGGCAGCGCGGGACGGGTTTATGCCGTCGACATTAATCCAGCGGCGCTCCAGTACATCGACGAGCGCGTTCACAAAGACCGTATCGAAAACGTGAAGACAATCGCGGGAAAGGGCGACAACCCGGAACTCCCGCCCGATACCATTGATGCCGTGCTTCTGCTGAAGACTTATCACGAAGTCGCCGAACCCATCGCTTTACTTCGTAATCTGAGAGCTGCTTTAAGGCCGGGCGCGCGCGTCGGCATCATCGACCGCGACGGCAACGGCGAAGACCACGGCGTGCACAAGCTGATCGTGCTGCGCGAGGCCAACGAAGCAGGATATCGTCTGCTGGAAGAGCACGATGACCTGGTGAAGGAAGACCACGTGGACTACTTCCTGGTGCTCGGATTGAAATAGGCCCACGTTCATCCACACCAACTCGCAAGCGAGCTGGCCGCGTCAAAATCTCGGGAGCCTCCGTCGATACCTAACCGTAAAAGAGCGGTGGTGCCGAATATCGTCACGCGGAGCTTGAAGACGCCCGGATGTCGCAACCCCTTCGCTTTTTGGAAGCAATAATTTTGCAGAAGTTAACTACTCAGTAAGCTGTCCGCCCGGTACTCTCCTTCATCTAACAACCAACGCAACCAGAGCGGCGATTGCCGCCGAAGGGTGCCGAACAACTCAGCGGCTTGGAAAGCCCATCTGATGGAAGTCGAGAGTTTTTCGAGAAAGAAAGGCTGAGCCGGCGACTTGGCAACAATCATGAAGACCGGATTGAATACCGCACTGGATCCTACACGACGGAGCAATGAGGCTTCGGAGTTTGAAACCGCGCTGCGCCGCAAGATCGTCGGGCAGGAACCTGCCGTCGAGAAGGTGGCCGAAATCTACCAGATGTTTCTGGCGGGACTGAACCCGCCGGGACGGCCGGTAGGCAATTTGTTGTTCCTGGGGCCGACCGGCTCCGGCAAGACGCGGGTGGTCGAAGCCGTTGCCGAATCGCTGTTTGGCGACACCCACGCCTGCATAAAGATCGACTGCGCCGAGTTTCAGCACTCGCATGAGATCGCCAAGCTGATCGGTTCGCCTCCGGGATATCTGGGCCATCGCGAGACCCATCCCCTGCTCACGCAGGAAGCGCTCAACCAGTGGCACACCGAAAAGCTGAAGCTCTCGATCCTGTTGTTCGACGAGATCGAAAAAGCCTCCGATGCGCTGTGGCAACTGCTGCTGGGCATACTCGATAAGGCGACGTTGACGCTGGGCGACAATCGGCGCGTGGACCTGTCGCAGTGCGTCATCGTGATGACCTCGAACCTCGGCGCCGCAGAGATGAACGAGATGATCAACGGCTCCATGGGGTTCGCGCAGACTCCGGCGCAGATGGACGCCAAGCTCGACCAGAAGATCGATCGGACGGCCGTCGAAGCAGCCCGCCGCAAGTTTTCGCCCGAGTTCATGAACCGCATCGACAAGGTGGTCGTGTTCCGCATGTTGCGGCGCGAGCACTTGGAACAGATCCTGGAGATCGAGCTCGGCATGGTGCAACAACGCATCCTTCAGGCGACCGGCAACAACCAGTTCGTCTTCAGTTGCACGCCGTCGGTGAAGCAGTTTCTGCTGCGCGAAGGGACCGACCTGCGCTATGGCGCTCGTCACCTGAAGCGCGCCATCGAGCGCAACATTGTGTTCCCGCTGGCCAACCTGGTGGCGACCGGACAGGTCAAGCTGGGCGATTTCATCCGCATCGACATCGACGCCAAGGGCAAGATGACCTTCGTAAAGGAAGCCGAAGGAGCGCTGGTACCGGTGCTGTTGGAGCGCTACGGTCCGGAAGCCACGGCACACGCTGCGGCGGCCACCAAGTCGGGCAAGAGCACAACGTCGACCCGCACGCGGGAGTTTGGGACGGCGATCGAAAGAAAGTAAAGAAAGCATTAGCAACTATTAATTAGCGCTTGACCAAAGGCTGGCGCGGTCGAATCTCCTCATCGACCGCGTTTTCTTCGCCTCCCTACCCCTGCTCGGTCGCGTCCTTTGTCTCGGCTGGATCATCTCGTAAATGTCTATACCTTGTGAGTAAATGTTCGGATTCGCGTCGCTCCGGTATTGAAAAGGTTCGGACTGACCAGACGGATTGTGACGAACGGCACAGATTGTCGGTGACGGATATGCCAAGCTGTTAGTGCGAGTAGATAAGTGCGGCGGCTTTTGGGAAACGGCGCGAACCGGGCCGCAAGGGAGAGATTTAGGATATGCATACCGAGCACTCACTTGAATCGCAAATCCGCTATGGCCGGGAATTGCTCAAGTCTGGCGTCTCCGGACTGAGTAACGGACGCGATGCTCATCTCAACGGCCGCCCCCTGTCTGACGTTTTGGGCCGGTCGGCGCGGGCCTCGTTAGGGCTGGCCACTCTCGGCGCCTGTGCCGGTTTGCTGCGCTATTATCTGCCGGCCCGCCGGGCGCGTGTTGCCCAAACGCTTGCCTGCGGACTGCTTGGCGGGGCCTTCGGATTTCTCGCCGGCTTCGGATGGAAGACCCGTGACTTGGCAGAAAGTATGACTCGTTCTGCCGCCCGGCAGATGGGCACGGTTCGCGACCAGCACTGGCTGGATCGTCATCCCATCGACTACGCCTAGGCAGAGAAGCCAGTCCTCGATGGCGGTCGAGTTATCGCACTGCGAGCGCTTGCGACACCCACGCCGCAATCCACACCAGAAGGGCTGAAATCAGAATCCAGTTCAGCCGCCCATCCTTCTTGCTGGGGCCGCGTTGCACTCCCCATGGCTGCAGGACCAATACCGTGCCGACCAGTACGAGCGGAGCGCCCAGCCAAATCAGCACCTGCTGCACGCTAGTTGGGAGGTCCGCATTGCGCACGACGATAGCGATGATTTCGAGGGCGACGAACCCAATGACAAAGAGCTCCAGCCACTTCAGTCCGCTTCGCAGACGCGCGACTTCCAGGGAGCGGCTTTCACGGCGGCGGCTCTCTTCTTCGGCCTCCTCGTGGCGCAAGTCGTCCGCAATCACGTAATTCAATTCGCGCAGCCGTGCGGCTAATTGCTCGAAGCCAATCGCCTCGCAAAACTGGCGCAGCAGGTCGCGGCCGGGGTGGGCCAGGACATGTTGCAACTCGAGGGCCCGACGCGCCAGGTCTTCCCCCTCAGCGGTGATGAGTTGCAAAGGGTCATCTGCTGCCTTTTGAGCGCGGGCGAGCGGCCGTAGCGGCAATCGTGAAGCCTGAGCTGATTTCCATTCGGCAGCGAACTGATCGACGTCCCGCACCAGGGAAATGAGTTCCGCGAAATCTCGCAGCTCGCGACCGTCTTCGTCCAGGGCCTGCATTGTGCTCGCTTGCTGCGCCACCGCGATTCCTCTCTCGCTCCACACTCCTACCGCATCCGGCGCCGTCACCAGGCGCCGCCCAAAATCCTCCGGGAGCGTCCCTCGCGCATCAGGATGCAAGGCGTGCCAGAGGTTCTCACCGATCTGCAATGCCAGGCGGTTCCCCTTCCCGCTCTGTGCGACAGGAACATCGGACCGCAGCTCAACGGTCGCAAAGCGAAAGTAGCCGGGCTGCGGAGGCGGTATTCTCCTGGGCGCGTTCAAGTCGAATCGCCGCGTCTGCGCATCGCGGTCGTCCTTGGAAGCCGCGAAGTCGTGCACGGTGATTTGGGGCCCAGCCATCGGTGACGCTGCACTGTAGATGGGCGCTTCCAGTTCGGTGCGTACAGCCTCCACCACGGGATCGTCGCGCAGATCGCTGCGCACTCCGGCCGGGCCGATCAGGGTCCCGCGGCGCGGCGTCTCGACCCGCGTGCTGCCTCGATTGTGTCCGCCAGACCACGGGTCGGAGAGCAATGTCTCCAACGTATCTGTGCGCTCGCCGCTCCCGACTCCCGGGGAAGCGCTCGTCCCAAGCACTCCCAGGTCCCGGCCTCCGCGAAACGCCTCGACTTCCTCCGTCTGAAGACGCGACCAGACCGTATAGAGGTGGCGTCCGTTCGCCCGCTCAGGGTCGAGAGAAAATTCGTACTCGCTGCTGTTAGCGGACTCCAGTGGCCGCCGATTGGAATTGGCGATGGCGGTAAATCCAAACCCTACGCCCTGCGCCGATTGCTCGAGGTCAACCCGCGCCCACTCTTTGAACAAAGCGCATTCCGGATCACGCAAGTAAATGCCGTCGGTGGGGATCCGGAAGGTACCCGCTAACAGAAGAGTTTGCGCATCGAGCTCCGGCAAATTTGCCGGCTGGACTGGTTTCCGCGGGTGCTCGAAAAAATCGGCGGTGGGAGCTTCGGCTTCCGGGAGAAACACCAACGCCTTGCGCGCTCGCTCCAGGTCGCGTTGATAGTTTTCCGCTTCCCGGTCGAGCATCGCCAGTTCGGGGGCAAATTCCGGGCTTGCCTCCAATGTGGAGTCAAATACGGGATTGAGTTGTCGCTCCCGGATGCGCGCTCTGGCTTCGTCAAAGAACTCTTTCGCGCCGCTAGTCTCGCCCAGGTAGTCGCGGCCACGACGCAAAGCGGCATACAGCACCGAGCGCAGTGACCGAGTACGCGGGCAGGAGATGGGCCGGCGCATCTCCAGCATTGAGGCATAGCTGGCGAGCAGCAGCGGCCAGCGATGATTCTCGGGAATTTTGGCCAAGTCGGGCTGCAGCCAATCGAACCTGCCGACCCCCGGTTTCTCCGTCCAGCCTTCTGGGTCCAATCCATAGGTTTGCCAGTCGATGTCCGCGGCAGGGTCTTCGATGATCCAGCGCGCCAGATAGAGCGAGCAGAAAGCGTCAAACTCAGGTTCGTTGTTCGTGACCAGCCAAACCACATGTTCAGCCCGGCTGAACCTTTCACGCAGCAGCGCCGACTTGTGCAGGACGGCCGCGGAAGCGGAAGGAAACTGTTTCGCGCTTGCCAGATGATGGTCGAGGATGGCGAGGGGCTGGTTCGGTCCGAAAGAGCTGCCGCCTATATCGCACGCTAATTCATTGGCAAACAGCGTAGACGGAGAGTCAGCTCGGTCGTCGGCGTCGCGTAGCCGAGAGTCGCCGGTAAATATAGTCCCAACATCGACGTACCGATACCTGAACGTGGGCGCCATCTATGCGACTCGGCAATCATGCGTGGCGGCACGATTTTAGCATGGAGATTTGAAAGCAGGTTTACAGCCTGAAGTAGAGAACGGCTTCGCCCTCGTGCAATCTATGCAGCTTTTGCGATAATGTCAGTGCGAGCGGGCCCGTAGCTCAATTGGATAGAGCATCAGCCTTCTAAGCTGAGGGTTGCTGGTTCGATCCCAGCCGGGCCTACCAGATTTCTTAATCAGTTAGCCCGCCTGGGTAGCGTTTCTAGTGCTGACTTCTATTGTCAGCTCAGTCGGCGAGAGCTTCAGGCACCGCGCGAGGACTGCCGTTTTGGCTGTCGGCGACGAAATACGCCTCGACCGCAGACATCACCTCATCGTGGTCCAGCACCGGCGGTCGCCGTTCGTAGCGTGCTGCCCAACGCACCTGGTTCAGGATGTCGCGAGGATGGCACGCGCGCAGCGGCTCGTTCAGCTTACGGATGAGCGCGATTAGCTCATCGACAATCGCGGCCCGGTATTCCATCGAGAACTCGTCGCAGACCCAGCGGAAAATCTCATGGAACTGCGCGTCCGAGACCGCGCCCACTTCAATCTTGGTCTGTATCCGGCGCAGGAACGCCGCGTCCACCAGGTTTGCCGGGCTCAGGTTGGTCGCAAAGACCACAAACATCTCGAAGGGAATCTCGATTTGCTGCCCACCGGCCAGCGACAGAAAGTCGATTCTGCGATCCAGCGGGACGACCCAGCGGTTCAGCAACTCCTCGGGACGCATGCGCTGCCGTCCAAAATCGTCAATGATCAGCACGCCGTTATTGGCTTTCATCTGCAACGGTGCAGTGTAGAACCTGGCGATGGGGTTCAGTTGCAGGTCCAGCATGTCGAGCTTGAGTTCACCGCCCACCGACACCATGGGACGCTGGCAGAGCACCCAGCGCGCGTCCGTCAGGTCGGCATCGGGGAAATCGATCGGCTTGTGCACCCGCGGATCGTGGACAACGATGATCTGCCCGTTGACCTCGATCGCATACGGAATCCATACGCGGTCGCGGTCGAAAGCGCGCGGGATGGCGGTCGCCAGCGACGTCTTTCCCGTGCCGCTCGGGCCGTAGAGAAAAATCGACGAGCCGGAATTGAGCGCCGCGCCCAGTTTCTTGAGCGTCCTGGGCTCCAGCACCAGGTGCGAAAAAGCGCGCTCCACCTGCGGGGGATACACTTCCGTGTCGCGCACGCTCTGTAGCTGCACCTGTTTGATGTAGCTATCCAGCGAAACCGGCGCGGGACCGACGTACTGGTTCAGCTGCATCAAGTCCATCGCCCGCGAGCGGCCCTTGCCACTGATGGCGATTTGCGGGACGTTGCCCTTGATTCCAGTGACTTCGGCCAGGAACTCGGCGCGCAGCCGGCGCAGCAATTCGTTGACGATGGCAAAGGGCAAGCGGATACGCGCCGTCAGATCGGTAAGCGACAGCGAGCCATTGAGCAGAAGGATTTTGAGGGCCAGGTCCTCGAGGAGCGCCTGGCCTACCCCCAACTCGGTGACCGACTCAGGCGCAAAGGGTGTTCCGGGTGGAAGTGCGGTTTCGACTGCGATAGCAGCATGATTCATAGGCGCGAATTCCTTGACTCGTGCTTGGTGGCCAGTGCTCATGGCAAACTTTGCTCGCCATTGTAGAGTGAATTCGCGATTTCGGACCTATGACATCAGTCACTCGAACGGCGGTTACTGTGGTCACTGGATGCCAGGGAAAACCACTTCGTCCTGCGCGTGACCGATCCTCAGTCTTGAATAGCAAGAAAGGTCAGGGTGTCAGGTCGCTTCCGGAAACCGTGCGCCGGATGCACGAGATCTGCTCCGCTGAGTTGCGGCGGATCGTCACGAAAGAAACTGCAGTGAAAATTGCGGGGACCCTGGATAGAAACCATAGAAATTGGCAGAGCGCTAACCTGCTAAAATTGAGGCGTAATCAGTGATTTTGTAGCAGTTACATGACTCAGTAGATAACCGCAGACAGCACTGATTTACGCCTTCTAGGCTGAGGATTGCTGGTTCGATTCCAACCGGGCCTACCAGTTCCCTGTCATCTTGCATCGGAAAGATGAGCAATGCGCTCTCACCTGTACCTGGTGTTCGTTTTCTGGCTGCTGGTGGGCGCCCATTGCGTCGCCGCAGAGGTCCAGGTCGCGGTCACCGATTCGCATGGACAGCCGCTCAGGAACGCGCTGGTGATTGTGCAGGACCTGAATCATAAGGACCACGAGCTCTATCGCGCGCTGACTAACGACGCCGGCGTCGCCACGCCACATGAACTCCCGCCGGGCCTGTACCGCGCCATCAGCACCTACCCTTATAGCCATTGGCGCAGTAGCGTGCGCGAATTTCTGGTGCGCGATGCGGCGGTGAAGGTCGCGCTGCAAATGGAAGCGGCAGAGGGTCTCGACGACCTGCCAGTCTCCATCGGACGGCTTACAGTGCACGTTTTGGATACGAATGGCCGCCCTGCGGCGGGAGCGCGGGTGCTGGTGCGCGATGCCGAGGCGCATCCCTCCTCGGAGCACTGGGGCACAACCAACGCAGAGGGCACGACCACGCTCGACCTGTCGGAGACTCCTTCAACGCTGGTGGTTGTGTATCACGACCAACTGTACTCATTTCCGACCAGCGCGTGGGACACCGAGCGCACGTTGCGGCTGAAGTAGAGTCAGAGATCGTTGGACCGCAAAACCAGGTCCTCTAGGGAACTGGCGGTAGCGTCACCTGTCCCGCGCTACAGTCGCGCAGGCTCGCACCGCATTGCCGGAACTGCAGGTCTTTTGTCAGGCAGGCCTCCACGTCCAAATCAGTCTTCGAGCACACGACGCGAAAGGCGCCTGCGGGCGCATTGTTCGCCGCTGCAAACTTCTGCTCGATTTGCGCAGGCCCCGCCGCAACTGCGTTGCGGGGGTCGCGATACTCTGCCGGCACTTGCACATTGTGAAACGCCGTCTCGATTTCATTGAAGTAATCCTGCGCAGACAGGCCGGTGCACGTGCCATGCTTTGCCCACTCATGCTGGATGAGCGTGCTACTCGGCATGATAGTCAGCATGTGCTGCACAATCGACTGCGAAACCGGGCTGGCAGCGCCGCAGTTCTGAGGATACGAGCCGTTGTTGTTCTCCGGCCACAGGCCGTGCGCCACGAAGCCGAAATGATGCGCCGGGTTGCATTCGCTCGAGGCCGCATTGCCGGAATTGGCAGCACAATAGGCCGGCGCCCACGAGAGATTCAGCAGGTAATAATCGAAGGCGCCCGGAGTGCTCTCGGCGTGATGGCGCTGCCGGGCGATGGCCATGCCGACCAGCAAAGTTGTCAGCCCAAGCGCGACCCATACTCTCTTCATCTCGAATCCTCCGATGGCGTACGAGAGATGCGCCCATGCTCAGCGTCCGTGCACCAGGCGATCAAGGAGAAACATACCTGCAACCCCCAGGAAAACCACGACGGCCATCTTTACTCCCGGCTCGCGATTGACCTCGGGCACCAGGTCTGAGGCCGCGACATAGATAGTTACACCCGCGGCGACCGGCAGCCCGTAGCTCACCGCGTGTTGTCCAATCGCCATGGTAAGCACGCCCGCGAGAGTTGCAATCCCCAGCAGCACGGAGGCGAACCACGAGCGGCCCTTGCTTAAGCCGCTGGCGAGCATCACCGAGGTCACGGTGAAGCCCTCGGGAATCTTATGCAGGAATACCGCGAGGAAGATGATCCAGCCCAACCAAGGTGAAACCAGAAATCCGGCGGTGATGGCGATGCCGTCAAAGAAGGTGTGGATCATGAGCCCGAAAAGCACAGAGACGCGTCGATGCGAATGGATGTACTCGTCCGAATGTGTCTCTTCGCCGTAATGAAAGTGCGGCGTAATCGTGTGCTCGAAGAAGTGCACCAGCAGATAGCCGCCCAGCACCAGCAGCGCGCCGGTACGCCCACCCAACTGAAGACTCTCAGGCACCATTTCCACTAAGGCGGTGGCCAGCATGAAGCCTGCCCCCAGCGCGACGAAATAGCGCAAGTAGTCGCGATGCCAGTGCTTCTGCACGATCACCGCGCCGCCAAAGACATTGGCGGCAGCAGCCGTCAGGCCAAGCAGGATGCTGATGAGGACGGGGTGCACGGGCAGAGGAAGGATAACAGAGGGAAACGAGGGACTCGGGGTTTGGGACCAGCGGGTAGTGTCCTAATCTGCACTTTTCCACATTCCAAGATTCAGGGATTTCAAATTAGGACAGCACCCCTCCATCTACCTTGTAACCTTTCGTGCTGATCTATGATCTGATCGGACAGCGCACTTTGCAGAGGTGAAAGATGTCAGACCAGCCGAATCCCCCTCAGCCGGAAGAGCAAGTGGGACCGCTGGAGAGGCCGGAGAACGGCGGGCCCTCCGCGGATGCAAAGCCCGAACAACGGAGCGTTACACCGCAATGCTTTGGCCCGGCGGGAGAGCCCGTGCGCGAGGTTTTTGGCGCTGAACTCAAGCACATGAATCGCCGCGAACTGCTGAAGCTGGTTCCGGTGGTCGCGCTGGGCGCGTTCGCGGTCCCCAAGTTTCAGCTGGGCCTGTTGAACGAAGGGCTCGGGTTTAGCGATTGGGCCTCGGGCAAGCTGTTTGGGCGTTATCGCCTCGCCCAGACCTTCAGCAACAGTGAGCTGGCACCGCTCAGCCGCTTTCCCTACAACTACTACGACGTTCTCTCTCCCGACGTGGACCTCAGTACCTGGACCTTGACGGTCGAGGGCCTGGTGCAGCGCCCCGGTGATTACAAGCTGGCGCAGATTCAGGCGTTTCCCAAGGTCGTGCAAAACACTCGCCACGTCTGCGTGGAAGGCTGGGACGTAATCGGCAACTTCGGCGGCACGCGTGCCTCCGATTTCCTCCGCGCCATCGGCGCAGACCTGACCGCGCGCTTTCTGGAAGTGGAGTGCTTGGACCAATACTACGAGTCCATCGACATGGCGACCGTCCTGCACCCGCAGACGCTCTTCTGTTACGAGATGTATGGTCAGCCGCTCCCACCCGGGCATGGCGCGCCGCTTCGCCTGCAAATGCCGACGAAGATCGGCTACAAGCAGGCCAAGTATCTCGACACCATCCGGGTGACAAACGTTCTCAAGGACGGCCGGCAAGGTTACTGGGAAGACCAGGGCTACGACTGGTTTGGGGGACTGTGAGAGCTATGGTGTCCACCGTGAATACACTCGAACATAAGCAGGCCGAGCCAGTGACCGTAGCGTATGAGCATCCCTTTGTAGTGCGTCTGGCGCATTGGGTGGGCGCAGTCGCCGTCCTCGTGATGATCGGCAGCGGGCTGCAAATTTTCCGCGCGTTCCCGAGCTTCGGGCCGAAGATTCCGCAGCAGGATTTCTGGGTTCCGCCGAAGGCGATTGCCCTGGGAGGCTGGCTGGCTGGCGGAATTCAGTGGCACTTCACCTTCATGTGGTTCTTCATCGGCAGCGGACTGCTGTACGTCATCTATCAGGTTGTGAGCGGCCACTGGCGCCAGGTGCTCTTCATGCCTCGCGACATCAAGGGCGTATGGCCGATGGTGCGGCACTACTTCCTCTTCGGCAAGAAGCCGCCGGTTCAGGCGGCCTACAATCCCCTGCAGAAGCTCGCCTACACGGCTGCGATCTTCTTCGGCTTGTTCTCGACGCTCACCGGCCTGGTGCTGTTTAAGCCGGTGCAGTTCTGGTGGCTGACGATTCTGTTCGGCGGCTTCCGGCTCACGCGCATCTGGCACTTCGTCTCAATGTGCGGGTTCGTCGCGTTCATCATCGGCCATCTCATCATGGTGGCGCTGCACGGCTGGAACAATTTCTATTCCATGATCACGGGATATAAGCGCGATCCGGAGTACATCGACTGAGGCTTCGCTCCATCGCAGCTGGAAGCTGAACGAGCCCGTGCGTTGCGCCCCGCGCGCGGCTGCTTTATTGTTTAGGGTCTGCCGACGCGCCCATGACCGACCAACTGCACTCCGCCTCTTCCTTCGAAAGCAAGATCAAGACTGACTCCCCGCGCTTCGAGCGCAACCAGAAAGCCGTCGCCGAACTGGTGGCGCAGGTACGCAGCGAAGAGGAGACCATCCAGCAGGGCGGCGGCGACAAGGCCATCGAGTCGCAGCACAAGAAACGCCGGCTGACCGCGCGCGAGCGCCTCGCGCTGCTCATCGATCCGGCCACCGAGTTTTTCGAGCTGGGCTCGTTCGCGGCGTGGCGCATGTATGAAGAGTGGGGCGGCGCGCCTTGCGCGGGGGTGGTCACCGGACTGGCTCGCGTCCATGGCCGCCTGGTCATGCTCATCGTCAATGACGCAACCGTGAAAGCCGGCGCGTTTTTCCCCATGACGGCGAAGAAGGTTATCCGCGCGCAGAACATCGCCATCGATAACCGCATCCCGACCATCTACCTGGTCGATTCCGCCGGCGTTTTTCTGCCGCTTCAGGAAGACGTCTTCCCCGATACCGACGACTTCGGCCGCGTCTTCCGCAACAACGCCGTGATGTCGGCCATGGGCATTCCGCAAGTCGCGGCGATCATGGGCATGTGCGTCGCCGGCGGCGCCTATCTACCGCTGATGTGCGATCACATCCTGATGACCGAAGGCAGTGGCCTGTTCCTGGCCGGGCCCGCCCTGGTGCAGGCGGCCATCGGCGCGAAGTACTCCGCCGAGGAGCTGGGCGGCGCCAAGATGCATTCGCAGATCAGCGGCACGGTCGATTTTCGCGAACCTGACGACGAGTCGTGCATCGCTCGCATTCGCATGCTGGTCGACAAGATGGGCGAGCGCCAGCAAAGCGTCTTCGATCGCAGGGAACCCGAAAAGCCGCGCTATCCCGCTGAAGAAACCTACGGCATCTTCGACGGCAATCCCGCGCGCCAGTACGACATGAAGGAGATCATCGCGCGCATCGTCGATAACAGTGATTTCACCGAGTACAAGGCGGAGTACGGCGAGACCGTGCTGTGTGGCTACGCGCGCATTAGCGGCTTCGCCGTCGGTATCGTCGCCAACCAGAAGACGCACGTGCAGCAGACCGACCACGCCGGCAACAAGCGGATGGAGTTCGGCGGCGTCATCTATACCGAGTCGGCGGAGAAGGCCGCGCGCTTCATCATGGATTGCAACCAGAACCTGGTGCCGCTGGTCTTCCTGCATGACGTGAACGGCTTCATGGTGGGGCGCGATGCGGAGTGGAGCGGCATCATCCGCGCGGGCGCAAAGATGGTGAACGCCGTATCGAACTCGGTGGTGCCGAAGGTCGCCGTCATCCTTGGCGGCTCGTTCGGGGCAGGGCATTACGCCATGTGCGGCAAGGCCTACGATCCGCGCTTCGTCTTCGCCTGGCCGACCGCGAAATATGCGGTGATGAGCGGCGCCTCGGCCGCCGGCACGCTGGTCGAGATCAAGATTAAGCAACTGGAGCGCGGCGGCAAGAAGCTGAGCGACGAAGACAAGAAGGCGCTCTACGACGAAGTGAAAGCTACCTACGACGAGCAGATGGATCCGCGCTACGGCGCAGCGCGCCTCTGGATCGACAAGATTATCGATCCGGCCGAAACGCGAGAAGCGATTGCTACGGCCCTTGAAGCTGCATCGCTCAATCCCGACGTTCCCAAGTTCACTGTCGGCATCCTACAGACCTAGGTTTCAACGCACTCCGCAAGGCGGGCCTTCGGCCCTGTCGTTCCTCAACAACCTGGTTCCTGGATATCCCAACCTGGGCGCGCCCATTCCCAACCCGAACAAGAACTTCGCTCCGAATCTGGGCATTGCCTGGGACCCCTGGAAAAACGGCAAGACGGCCATCCGCGCCGGCATCGGCCTGTATTACGAGAACGTGATCTTCAACAACGTTTTGTTCGACCGGCCGCTACGTCTGCCGAACGGCGCCTTCCTGCAGACGCCGCTCGCCTGCGACAGTGGGCAGCCACAGACCATTCCCGGCGTGCCGCTGATAGCGACGGCTGCGGAGTGCGGTTCTCCCGACGTGCCGATTCCGATCGGACTCGCCGGTACGTCCATCGCCCAATTCCAGCAGCAGTATCAGGCGCTGTCGCCCTTCAGCCTGACCAATCCCAATCCCAACTACCTGGCCAATTTCGTCAGCGGAGGAGCCAACTTCCCGCCTAGGCCTGTTTGCGCCTGATTACAAGACCCCACGCTCGACCCAGATCAACGTCGGCATTCAGCGCGAACTAAGTCCAGGTATGGTGATCAGTGTGGACTATGTTCGCAATGTCACCACCGCCCTGCCTCTGGGTGTGGACGTGAATCACACCGGTGACGCTCGCTTCTTTAACAAGGCGGGGGCACTCTCGGCGATCAGCAACACGTTGAGTCAGTGCGGTGCGTCGAGTATTGCCCAAGCGATCGCCCCCGGCGGGTGTCCGGGACTGCATCCTGCAATGAACGGCATGCCCGCGGGATCGGCTACCATTTCCGACTTTGCGGGCAATGGACTCGACTCGCAAGGCGATTTCGGCGGTACCTGCCCGCCACCGGGTTGCGCCTTCGGCGGCCTGAATCCCAACGCTCCATCGATGCCCTTTCTCGAGCCGGCGGGCATCTCGAAGTACAACGCGCTGGACGTGAAGCTCACCTACCAGAAGAGCAACCCGTTTAAGGGGCTCCACGGCATAAACGCGCAGGTGGCCTACTCGTATTTGTCGTTCCAGAATTCGGGCGGCGGTTCGGGTATCAGCGGCGTGCTCGGGGGCGTCTCCAATAGCGACCAGGACTTCATCGTTCCGGCGCTGGCCAACGACAACCCCAACCGGTACTTCGGCCCTTCGCTGCTGGATCGGCCTAACCAGTTGTCGTTCGGCGTGGTTGGCAGCATGCCCTGGAACTTCCAACTGTCGTTCATAGGACACTTTTATGAAGGCCTGGCCCTGCCCATCGAAGTTCCGGGCGAGGGACTGGGAGCGATCTTCCAGACCGATTTCACCGGTGACGGAACCGTGCAGGACCCGATTCCCGGGACCGTTAACGGCGCCTTCGGCAGACAATATAACGGCAGCACCATCAACAACCTGATCAACAACTACAACAACGCCTACGCCAACCAGCCGACGCCGGCCGGCAGTGTGCTGGTCCAGCAAGGGCTATTTACGGTTTCCCAGCTTCAGGCCCTGGGAGCGGTTGCCCCCAGTATTCCGCTTGCACCCCAGGGACAGGTGAACCTCGGCGACCTGCGCGACTTTGATCTGAAGGTGGCCTGGACGTATAAGCTGGAAAGAGCGAACCACACCATCGCCTTCCAGCCCAGCGCCGGGTTCTTCAACTTGTTCAACTTCGCCAACTTCGATTTGCCGCCGAACGCACTCACCGGCGGCCTGACGGGAACGCCTGGCTCTATCAACGGCACCGGCCCGCAAGACCGCATCACCAATCGCGTGGGCGCAGGAACGGGCGTGTTCAATCTGGGCGCGCCACGAGCGATGGAGTTTGGTCTGTCCGTCACCTTCTAACCGCGGGTCTTTCAGATCGCGTATAACCGAAAAGGCGCTTTGCGGGCGCCTTTTCTCTTTCCATCCTTCGTGCGCTGTCACCAGGGTCTTTCTTGCCACTGATATATCATTCACTTCGCGGCAATGAAACAAGCGGTCGGCCGTGCGCCTTTCAAGACAGCATAGATGGTTACAAGCGAGCCTCGCGGTGCCGCGGGCGCGTATGCGACGAATCCCATGTACCCGTCGGCGATTTTCGGCTGCACTCCGCCTGGACTGGCATGCCGCTGCCCCACTGAGCCGTAGCCGCGAATCACGCCATTCAGCGTGACCACTACTGCTGAGGGCGGAGCCCGGCGCTTCGTGTCCCACGCCCATCCTGACAGACGAATTCCCCGCGCTCCCAGCGTATCGACGGAAACCACCGTTTCCACCGCTCCATTGCAATCGCTGAAAGAAACTTCAGGAAAAACATACTCCAGTCGTTTGCCGAACCACGATTGCACCGGACCCGAGAATATTGACAACTGATGCACTTGCAGATAACTAACGTCGCGGCCCAGTTCGTCGAGAATCGGGTACACCCATTCCAATTGAGGTTGGTCGTACACACCTGTTAACAAGGAAGCTGCCGCCGTATCGAGCATAAAACCGTGTCGCCGAGCCTGCGCGATCGGGGCCTCGATCCTGGTAAATCCGGCCGCGAGTACCACTAGCAGCATAAGTTGTGCGGCGACGAAGCTATGACGTACTCGAACGCGTGCAAAGAAAGAGAAACCCAATAGCAGCAGCCCTGCACAGCACCAGAAGAGAAGGACCACGGTCTGATAGCGAGACACTCTGGCCAGGACGGCACCAAGGCTGGATCTGCCTGCTGCCGTGATCATGGCGGTTGCCGCACAGAACACCATTGTAAGCAGCAGTTGGATACCGAGCAGGCCTAAGCGGCGGAAGTACGCGCGCGCCAGGAAAACCAGCACAACAGCTATAGCCAACTCCCCAATGACAATGCAGGCGGCGACGTAGATACCGTGGTGAGTCCAGGTGCCGAACAGATATTCGGCCAGAAAGCTTACCATCCTCAGGGGTGCGCGCAGGTTGGAAAAGATCGGGCGCGGATGGTGTCCCGGACGGACATAGTGATAGAAGTACAAACCAGTGCTTACTATGCCTGCACCAACAATGCTTATAGTTGCGGTATAACGTAAGCGCAAATAAACCGCAGCGGCAATTAGTATCGGCCAAAGAAGATTCCCGCTTGCCAGGCTGTAGGTGGCAGCGAGAGCTGCCAGAAGGGATATGACCAGGAAACGAGGGGAGGAGGAATTCTCGGAGTGCTGCTGAAATTGACGGCTATAAAGCAGCAAGGCTACAAATGACAAGCTAGCTAACAGGTGGGCCAATACGAAGCAAACCTGGAAGCCCCAGATAAAGTTCTCCCATTGCGAAGGATAGAAAAGGCAGAATGCCGCCAATCCCGTACCCGTGAGCCACAGCGGCCCGCGCCAGCGGCCCAGCGACCACATGCCCCAGCTCAGCACTGCCAAATGGAGAAGTTGAATTACGAAGATACTGGCCAGCAAGAATATCTGACGGCACTGAAACCAGTATAGGTCTGCACCGAAAAATAGTTTTGGGATAACATGCCGGTGCTCCAGCCATCTCTCCCACAGCCACGCGGGAGAGAAAACGTTGCCTCCGTTCGCGGCATAGGTAACCTCTGCCCATTGGTCATAGTAGGGCAGGCTGGAGTAGCTGACCACCACCATATAAAGCGATACCACTATCGTGAGAAATCCACCAAGTAGAATGAGGCCAGCCAGGACTGCAGGCGCTCGCGCCTCACATTGTCCGGTCTCCGCCTCCGGCATATTGTAGGTAGTCGCCATTCTGCAGGTCCGAACAGAGATCACTCTGTTACCAGAGTTGTCGACCCCGACTCAGCGTACTGTCAAGATATTTCCGGGCGTAGGAAGAAGTGTGGACCATTTGGGGAAGATCCGCCTCAAGGAAACACAGATGTTTGTTTGCGCTAATGATTAAGGAGTGGAACGAGAGCGTCGAAAAAAGGCAGCGGGCTTGGCGTAACGCCGCGCGCTCGAAGCAGGTCAGTGCGCGGGAATTTAAGACGCGCCTCTCAGGTCAAGCGCGCTCCACGCTCTCGCCCGCGGTCGCGAGAGGGTGGGAGGCCCATCATCGCACCTGTAAAACCACCAGCCCATTGACAGGCACAGCGAGCGTCAACGTGCCATTGACCAGGTCTTCGAAGTCCGGCCCGGGCAGGCGCGATTTCGTGCGCAGCTCTTCGATCTGTTCCTGGCTCGGATAACGCGGGCTGCCCATCTTTTGCCATAGGTCCAGCGTGTTACCGTGATCGGCATCCACCCGGCGAATGGAAACATGCGCGTTCCGCGCAACGCCCTTGAACTCCAGCTTGATCGTTTTCGCGACGCCGGTTGAGCCAGGGTCGACTATGTTCCAAACGGCGACGGTCAGCGTGCCAAGATCATTTCTTGTGACCAGCACATCGGAGTTGCCGTTGGCTATGCGCTGCTCGCCCAGCCGATGCAGCAGCTCCATCGCGTGGTACGACGGCTTGGGAACATTGCCGGCGGCGATCAGTCCGAAGCCGCCATAGAACGGCGTCTTCACGACGCCCTGCTCCTCGAATACATCGGAGAAGGTCCAGTACGACATCATCTGGGTCAGGCCGTCGCACTGCGCGATGGTAGTGGCCAGCCATGGGCCCATATAGATGGAGTCAGTGACATCGACCTGATTATCGTAGGCCGCGTTGAACTCGCTCCAGATGAGCGGAATCTCGGGGTGCGAGGAAGCCTTGATCTCGTCGTGAACTTTCTTCACCGCGCGGCAGACCATCTGATCGCGCGGGATCTTCTCGCTCGTATGAAAAACGTCACTGGCTTTGTCATTGCCGTAAACGTGCGTCGAAACGAAGTCGAGCGGCACGTGGGCCTGGTCGGCATGCCGGATCATGTCGCTCGCCCAGGCGGCCTGGGCCGTCGCCGGACCTCCTACGCGCAGCGATGGCGCGACCGCCTTGATGTCGCGGGCAGTGTGGTCATAAAGCTCAAAATAGCTTTGCTGTCGCGGCGCACCTCCCCAGAAGTCGAGGTTGGGCTCATTCCATACCTCGAAGTACCACTTGTCGACTTCGTCGATACCGTAGCGATCGACAAGATGTTTCGTGAACTGCGTGATCAATTCGTCCCATATGTCGTAGTCCTTAGGAGGGGCGATGTTGGGGTGGTACCAGAACGCTTGCAGGTCCGTCCGCCCGGCCAGCTTGTAGGGCATGAAGTTCAGCTCAACGAACGGCTTGACGCCGAGTGCCAGCAGGCCGTCGTAAATCTGATCGACGTAGGAGAAGTTGTAGATTGGCCGCCCCTGCTTGTCCTCGTCATAGACGCCGACGCCGTCGTCGAGAATGGCGTGGAACCGGATGTACTGGAAGCCGGTGATCTGGTGTACCGCGCGCACGTCCTGGCGATAGGAATCGCGTAGGCTGAGGACGGCGCGTCCCGACCCGAACATCTGCTCCCAATAATGCGGAAACGGGTGCGAAGGCGCCGCGGCGTCGATGGTGATGGTTTCGGTCGCGTTCTGCGCCGCCACTGGCAGAACGAGAGCCATGACCAAAAGCAACACGAGGAGACGAATTCGCATGTTCGGAAGCCTGAGATGATTATGCTCAAGCCGCGGTTTGCTGGGAAGTGTGAGGCCAGATCAATGTCGCAAGATAAATACCCCACTCAAGCCGCGCCTGAGTGGGGTATGGGTGCTTTTGCACGCCGTGGCTAACGAAGCTGCGTCGCTGGACCAGCAGGAGTTGTCGCTGCGTCCTCTGCCGCAGGTTCGGATGGGGCGGCTACAGCGACCGGTCCATCGGGCGTACTTGCGGCCGCGGTCGTAGTGGTTGCTTCGACCTGCTGGGCTGAAACGGAACGATGTGGCGCGACCGAAGCAGTGGCATGGGTCCTCGGCGTGGGCGCATACTTCTCCACCGTTTGCAGCAGGGGCTTGGCATCTTGCGGCGCCGGAACCTCACCGTTCAGCAAGCTGCGGTACGTCCAGCCCTTTCCATAAAAGGCCTGAGTGTCCGCCTGGTCTTGGTTGATCACCCCGCCGGCGAGGGAGACGCCCAAAAACAACCCGCGCGAACGCGAATACGTTAGCACCTGCGCGCGCAAGGTCAGGTCAGTGGCCGCTTGCGCATCGCGCCCGACCGGACCGGCCGCTGCCGAGGCGTCCGCCCCCAGCTTGAATTTGCTTTGCAGAAGGTGCTGCATGCCGTCATCGGTGCGAATAATCAGCACCAGGTCGGAGGCCTGCCCCCCGGCTTGAAAGCCGAAGCTCCCGCCGGTCAGCTTGAAGAACGCAGGAGCGCTCCAGCCCTTGTCGGTGCGGCAGGTCGCCACCCCCTTGCCGTAGTTGGCGCCGACAATAAAGCCGCCCTTCAGCATCGATGGCATGATGGCGATGCACTTGGCGCCCGACATGATGCTGTCGGGAATGGCGCTGTCGGGCGCAGACATAATCTGGTTCAGGATGGTGCTGGCGCTTTGCAGCCGATCGATGTCCGCTTCTCGGCGCTCCGACCCTATGGCGGTCACAACAAGCGCAAACAGAACTGCCAGGGTTGCGAAAGTTTTCTTCATCGAAGTGCTCCCGTTGGCGAAGCCGCTGAACGGCTGCCAGCCGAAATCATCTTAGAGCGTTTGAAGGCGGGTGGGGCCGAAGAAAGCGAACCGGATGGTTACTCTCTAGTGACCGGGGAGGCATTGGTAAGTGGCTAGTGCACGGAATGACAAGCTCACGTTCGAATGGGTAGACGTCTGACCAGCCATCCGGAGCACGATTTTCGACCCGGTGATTCAGTAAGCAGTTAATGGGAGAGAGGAACAGGCCGCTGGCCACGAACCACTGGCCACTGAAAAATAAGGGCCGGGAAGAGGAGACCCTCGTAACCTCTTCCCAGCCCTGTCTCCCAGGTTCTGTGGTAGGTGAGTGCAGTATGCGATAGGCACAGAAGTAGCGCAAGATTACGAAAGTAGGGGGGGTGGGTAACTATACTTTAGTAACATACCGGCGAGGCACCCAACTAAGGCACCTGGCGAGTCGTGCGGGTTTGCGGACGCCCTTCGCGAGGCTATTGCCGTTGCCCCAGCAGCGATCGAGTGAGGGCGTGGATCGACAAGGCGGTGCGGTTGGGTACGCCGATCTTGCGCAACAGCTGTGCCACATGCCACTTCACGGTCTGCTCAATGATTCCCAAATCCCGTGCGATTTCGCGATTAGAGCACCCGGAGACGATGAGCCGAAGCACCTCGATTTGGCGCGGACTGAACTTGGGTGCGCGGCGGTTAGGATGAGGGCGGACGGTGGAGCGCTCGATGAAGGTGGCGACCACGTGCCGCGGAATCCAGACTGACCCGGCATGGACCTCCCGGATGGCCTTCTTCAAGATTTCGGAAGGAGCCTCGTGCGGCACGTAGCCCTTGGCCCCCGCGTGTATCGCCCGCAGGATGTCGTCATCGCGCTTTCCCGGGCCGGTCACAATGATGCGGACGCCCGGGCGGAGCGCCTTCAAGGCGGACATGGCTGCGCTGAACGATGTCCCGCGATCGGTAGTCATCAGGACCAATTCCTGATGGCGGCTGTTGACGACGCTTTCTACAGTGCCGGCGCGAATTTCGATGTCAGGCTCGCCTGCGAAGACGGCTTGCAAACCAACCGTCCGCATGGGATCGCTTTCCAGCACCGAGATGTGAATAGACTTGGAGACGTGAGGACGTTTGGGACGGGGTGCATTCATGAGAAATGAAGCAGATTCGCAAGTTGCTGTGGCCCGGTGGACCATTTGAAATTGTCATCCCGAGCGGAACCCGCTGTGGCGGCTCCTCGGCTCCGCTCGAGATGACAAGTCTATTTTCGCCTCGCTGATCCGAGGACTTACGCTGCGGGCTTGCGCCGTGACGTCTTGGCCTTCTTGGCGACCGCCTTCACCTCGGACTCGCGCTGCATGGCCTCCACGCGTTGCGGCGGCTTCTTGGGCAACTGCGCCAGGCTTTCCTTGAGCGCGGCCATCAAGTCTACAACCGGCGCCATCTTCTTAGGCTTCTCGACCGGCGTGACCTCCTCGCCCTCCAGCCGGGCCTTGATCAGCGTCTTCAGGTTCTCTTCGAAGGTGTCGTGATATTTCTCCGGCTCGAAATCGCCGGCCAGCGCCTCGATGAGTTGGTGCGCCACTTTCACCTCTGCGTCCTTGAGTTCGACATCCGGACGGCCGAAGTTGTCCAGCTCGCGCACCTCGTCTTTGTAGTACATGGTGTGCAGCATCATGCCGCCTTTATACGGGCGCAGGAAGACCGTGTACTCGCGGTTGTGCATGGTGAGCTTGGCGATGGCCACGTAGTTGGTCTCTTCTAGCGCCTTGCACAGCAGCGCGTACGGCCGGCGGCCGGCTTCTTCAGGCGTCACGTAATAGGAAGATTCAAAGTAGACGGGATCGACCTGGTCGGCCTTCACGAACTCGAGGATCTCCATCGCCTTTGCGGTCTTGGGCTCGATCTTCTTGATCTCGTCCGGTTCGATGATGACGTATTCGCCCTTGCGATACTCGTAGCCCTTCACGATCTCGTTGCGCTCGACCACGCGCTCGTCGTGCGGGCACCAGAGCTGCTGCTTGATGCGTGTGTGGTCCGGGCGATGCAGCATGTGAAAGGAAATGTGTTCGCCGCGCGCGCCGGAGAACAGCCGCACGGGCAGGGAAATCAGGCCGAACGTCAAATACCCAGACCATACAGAAGAAGCCATAGTCGTCCTTTGTGCACTAGAACTGGTGCAGAAGTGGGCACCATATGATGCGGCGCTGCAACAACTCTCGTCAAGGGTTATTCCTCAAGCGCTCGTGAGAACGTGGCCGGCTGCGTCACAATCCGCCATTCGCGCTTCGCCTTTCGCCAGAGCTGAGTTGCTCCACTCTCCATCTCAATGGGATGCCTCGCATGCTGAAGTGTGCTGTATAGACGGTGCAGATGCCGTGACCGTCTTCGCGATTGATCGACTGACGTTTGGCCAAGATGCGGCCAGCTTCCGGCGAAAAACGAAAGGCGACTGGCGAACAGCGAAGGCCGCAAAGCGCCCATGCGATACTTAACCCACGCGTGACCGAACTCATCCACACCAGGGGTTTGCCTGCCATCGTGGTGGCGTTCAGCTTCGCCCTGGTGGCCCGCATTTTTGGAGCAGTCACAGACGGCGGTGCTCTTGCCGGGGTCCTCATCGCTTTCGTTTTGATGGTGTCCGCCGGCCTTTCGGGATTTGCGCCGCTAGTCGCGGTCTTCCTGTTAACGCTGGCCTCTACGCGTTGGGGCTATGCGCGCAAGCTGCGGTTGGGAGTGGCCGAGCGCCGTCGCGGGCGCACGGCATCCCAGGTCCTGGCGAACCTGGCGCCCGCGGCGATGTGCGCCCTCCCCGCGATCTGGTTTCCTGAGTTGAGCGAGCTGTTGCTGGCCGGGGCGGTGGCCGCTTTGGCCGAGGCTGCCGCAGACACGGTTTCCAGCGAGATCGGCCAGGCGGCCGCCCATAGCGCCTACCTGATCACGAATTTTCGCGATGTTCCCATCGGCACCAATGGCGCCATCAGCATTGAAGGTACCGTCAGCGGCTGTGTCGCCGCCTGCGTCGTGGCATGGATCAGCGCCGCCTACGGGGTGCTGGACTGGCGCTGGACCTTCGTCGTCGCCTTCGCCGCGATCAGTGGTATGTTCCTCGACAGCGTGCTGGGAGCGACTTGGGAGAACGCCGGCAAGATGGGGAACGACGCAGTGAACTTCATCAGCAATGTCTTCGCTGCCGATGCAGCGCTGCTGGTGGCAATGGTCATTGAGCGGATCGCCCGGCCCTAAGCCGGGGCGTCGTTGCTTTGTCATCCCGAACAACCTGGGTTGTCATCCTGGGCGCAGCCGAGGGATCTGCGTTCCGTTCGCAGTGGCTGGGTGCTCGGGGAGAACCACGGATCCCTCAGCTCCGCTTCGCTATACGCTCAAGGTGACAAACAGAAGGGCTGCGCTTGGGATGACAAGTTAAATCAGCCTGAAACAAATCTGCGCCTCGCGAATCCTATTTGCCATGAAGAAGCCTGGTCGCGTTTTCGGACTCATCGCGGTCGCGGTCCTGCTTTCCCCTTTCGCTGTCGCCCAGACCCCCGTTGTCGTCGAGCTGTTTACCTCCGAGGGCTGCTCCAGTTGCCCGCCTGCCGACGCATTGCTGGTGAAGTTAAGCCAGCAGGGAAGCGGCAGTGGCACAGATCTGGTGCTGCTCGGCGAGCACGTGGACTACTGGAATTACATTGGCTGGACGGACCGCTTTTCTTCGGCGCAATTCAGCCAGCGCCAGAGTGACTACGCCCACGCCCTGAACAGCTCGGTTTACACGCCGCAGATGGTGGTTGACGGCAGCAGGCAATTTGTCGGCGGCGATGCCTCCGAGGCGCAACGCGCCATTGCATCTGAGGCCAGGCGGCCGAAGCCGGCGCAGGTCACGCTTCATTGGGAGGGTGCGAATCGCCTGCATGTCGCGGTGCAGTCGCCGCCCGACGAAAACGGCAATGTGCTGTTGGCCATCACCGAAGACGGGCTTAGCACATCGGTAGAAGCCGGCGAGAACGGCGGACGGACTTTGCATCACGCGGCCGTGGTCCGGCAACTACGAAACATCGGCGATGTGCAGAAGGGCTCCTTCGACGCCATGATCGACGTAGCTCCGCACGGGGATTGGAATGCGGCCAAATCGAAGGTCGCCGTTATGGTGCAGGACCCAGCCACCATGAAGATTTTGGGCGCAGGTGAGGTTGCGTACGCGCATTAAGCAGCGCGGTCAGAAGCCCATAATGTTGTAGCCGCAATCGACGTAGATGGTTTCGCCAGTAATACCGCGCCCGCCATCGCTGGCCAGAAAAACCGCAGTCGACGCCACTTCGCCCACGTCAACATTACGTCGCAGAGGAGCGCGTTCGGCCTGCTCCTTCAGCATCTCGCCAAAGCCCGAGATGCCACGCGCCGCCAGCGTCTTGATCGGCCCGGCGGAGATCGCGTTCACGCGAATATTGTTCTTGCCCAGGTCGTACGCCAGATATCGGACGCTCGCCTCCAGCGCCGCCTTGGCAACGCCCATGACGTTGTACTTGGGAACCACCTTCTCCGCCCCGTAATAGGTCATGGTCATGATGCTGCCGCCTTCGGTCATCAGCGGCCGAGCGGCGCGCGCGACCGCAATCAGCGAATACACGCTCACGTCCAGCGCAATGCGAAAGCCCTCGCGGCTGGTGTCGACAAATTCGCCCTTCAGGTCGTCAGCCAGGGCATAGGCGACGCTGTGTACCACCGCATCGAGCTTGCCGTAGCGCTCTTTCAGTTGCTCGAAGAGCTGCGCGATTTCTTCATCGCGCGAAACGTCGCACTGAAATGCCTGCGAATTCGGCAAAGCAGTGATCAGGTCGTCAGCCTCCTGCTTCAGGCGCTCGTTCTGATAGGTGATAGCGAGCTGCGCCCCGGCCTGCTGCATCTGCTGCGCGATCGCCCAGGCGATACTGCGCTTGTTGGCGACCCCGAAAACCACCGCATTCCGCCCCTGGAGAATGTCCGACATTCGCTTCCTCCGGCAAACGTTTGAGGATACCAGCAGCCCAGAAGGGAAGTCTCGCGGCGGCCCAGCGAGCTACTCCGAAGCCCTCATGAAGCCCGAATTTCCCTGCATCTCCAACTTGCATTTCTGCTTCCAATTCATCGCGGCTTGGGACTATACTCGCTCCGCTGCTCGCTCCCCGTCAGGGGTTTCCCTGAGCCCACGTTCAACGTGTGCTCCAGGCTGCCGGTCAGCGAGGCTTAGGGAACGCGCCCTCCCGGGCGACCACGGCGCCCTTCCGTCATCCATATCGAGTCAGGAGGCAGTAATGGCGACCATCCGGGACCTTATCAGTAATCGCACCATTCACTACGTGCAGCCGGGCCAGACCGTGTTCGAGGCTGCCAACTACATGGTGGATTGTAACGTCGGCGCCGTGCCAGTGCTGGACGATACCAAACTGGTCGGCATCTTCTCCGAGCGCGACATCATGAAGCGCGTCGTCACCGAAGGCCGCAACCCGCTCACCACACGCATCGGGGATGTGATGAGCACCGAGGTGACCACGGTCGCGCCCAGCGCCACTTCCGAAGAAGCGATGTGCCTGATGCAGACGCACAAAGTGCGGCATCTGCCGGTTTGCGATGGCCGCACGCTGGTGGGCTTTCTCTCGCTGCGCGATCTGCTGCACTGCCATCTGGACGAAAAGTCGGGCGAGGCGGAAGCGATGCGCGCCTATATTCAGGCGGGGACCTAGGCACCCGCTCGTGTGATGGATGCACTTGGCAGCGTAGTACACTCGCTCTAGTCTTGTGCCCACATGGACCTCTCTCTCGTCATCCGCGAACTCCGGAAGATAGCCGGAGATGACGCTGTCCTCGACCGCCCCGAGGACTTGATGCTGTACGAGTACGACGGCGGGCTGCGCAAGAGCACGCCGGGCGCTGTGGTCTTCCCGCAAAATGCCCGGCAAGTCTCGGCCATCATGCGCGTGGCATCGGCTGCCAAGCTCCCCGTGGTAGCGCGCGGCGCAGGCACCGGTCTCAGTGGCGGCGCCATTTGCAAACCCGGCGGCATTGTCGTCGCGTGCTCGCACATGAACCGCGTGCTGGAAGTCGACGTGGAGAACATGCGCGCCGTTGTGCAGCCCGGCGTGGTCAATCTTCAGCTCTCCGAATACGTATCGCATCTCGGGCTTTACTACGCGCCCGATCCTTCCAGCCAAAAGGCCTGCACCATCGGCGGAAATGTCGCGGAGAACTCCGGCGGGCCGCATACTCTACTGCACGGCGTCACCGTCAACCATGTGACCGGCGTAGAAGTCGTGATGCCCGACGGCGAGATTGTGCAGTTCGGCGGCAAGGCAGCCGAGTCCTACGGCTACGACATGACTGGCTTCTACGTCGGTACCGAAGGTACAGTCGGCATCACGACCGCAGTGACCGTGAAGCTCCTGCGCAAACCCGAAGCGGTGAAGACCTTGCTTGGCATCTTCGAGTCGGTGGACGATGCCGCGCAGACGGTTTCAGCCATTACGGCAATCGGCATCACCCCCGCAGCTCTTGAGATGCTGGATGGCTGGACCCTGCGCACCATCGAGGCGTTCTGCCACGCGGGCTATCCGCTGGACGCGGGCGCGGTGCTGCTGATCGAAGTCGAAGGCTTGCGCGAAGCCGTTCAGGAGCAGGCTGCGGCGATCAGTGAAGCGTGCATGCAGCAAAAAGCTCGCGAAGTGCGTCTGGCGAAGGACGAAGAAGAACGCGCGCTGTTGTGGAAGGGTCGCAAGCAGGCGTTCGGCGCGCTCGGTCGCGTCGCCCCGTCCTATTACACCCAGGATGGCGTGGTGCCGCGCGGCAAGATCCCCGCCGTGCTGGCGCACATCGGCGAGGTCGCCACAAAGCACAATCTCATCATCGGCAACATCTTTCACGCCGGCGACGGCAACCTGCACCCGCTCATCATGTTTGACGAGCGCGACAAAGAACAGTTCCAGCACGTGCTCGAGGCCAGCGAGGACATCCTGCAATACTGCATCGATGTCGGCGGCTCCATCACCGGCGAGCACGGCGTCGGCTCGGAAAAACGCGACATGATGCCGCACCTGTTCACTGAAGAAGACCTTGACGTGATGTCCAGCCTGCGCAACGCGTTCAATGGCGACGGCATTCTGAATCCCGACAAGCTGCTGCCCGCGCCGCGCATGTGCCGCGAGATGAAGGGCCCGTCGCGCAATCCGATTCTCGCGCAGGAGGGCATGTGAGCACCGTCGCCCTGGCTACACGAGTGGGTCGTGAGCTGAGCGCTATCTGCGGCGCCGAGCATGTGGCCGAAGCGCCGCCCGAGCGCATTGCCGGCTGCGCGCCCGCAGTTGCGGTGCGCCCCGGCTCGGCCGATGAGATCGCCGCCATCCTGCGCTTCGCCAACGAGAACAGCCTGGTCGTCGCTCCCGCAGGAGGCGGCACACAGCAGCAGACCGGCAAGCCGCCGGCGCAGATCGACATCCTGCTGCACACCTCGCGCCTCACCGAAACCGAGCACTATGATCCCGGCGATCTGACAGTCGGGATCGGCGCGGGCTGCACGGTGGCGCATCTGTGTCACAACATCAGCCAAGACGGCCTGCTGTTTGCGCCCGACCCGCCGCTGTGGGAGCGCGCGACCATCGGCGGCCTGCTGGCCACCGGCATCACCGGCCCCCGCCGGCACGGCTACGGCGCGCTGCGTGACTACTGTATCGGTGTGCGCTTTGTCACCGGCGATGGCCGCATCGGTAAGGGTGGCGGCCGCGTGGTAAAGAACGTCGCCGGCTACGACATGATGAAGCTGCTGATCGGCAGCTGGGGAACGCTCGCGGTCATCACCGGCGCCAGCTTCAAGTTGTTCCCCTATCCGCGGAACTCGCGGACCTTCGTCGCCTGCTTCGCCAACGCATCGGAGGCGATGGCATTCCGCGACCGCGTGCTGCGCTCGCCGCTCGATCCCATCTGCCTGGAGCTGCTCTCGCCAGAGGCAAGTGCGCTGCTCACGCCCGGCTCGCCCGCCGCTTCGTTCTGGACCATCAGCGTGCGGGGCGCGGGCAGCGATGCCGTGCTCGCCCGCTACCGCTCCGAGTTGGGCTCGGCAGTGATGCATGAGATGGAAGGCGAAAAGGAGGCTGGCTTCTGGCGCTTGGTTGCCGATTTTCCCGCGCTGGCGGCCGAGCGCGATCCCGACTCTCTGCTGGTGAACTTGAGCGCGCCGTTGCGCGACGTGCGCCGCGTGCTGGATGTCAGCGACGAGGTCGCGGCCGCCAATGGCTTCACTGTCGCTGCCGTCGGTCGCGTCGGGCACGGCAATCTGGTCGTGTCGCTCTCGCCCGCCGTCGGCCGGCAACTGACCAAGACAAATTACACGACCGTGATGGGTAGGCTGGGCGAGCAACTGCCGCACGACGCCAGCATGTCCGTCCTGCACTGCCCGGCTGAGGTGCGCCCCGAAATTGCCATGCTGCGCACGCCCACGCACTTTGCCAGCATGAATGCCGTGAAGCAAGCACTCGACCCGAAGAACATTCTGAATCGCGGGAGATTTCTGTTTTGAGTCTGGAGACGCCAGTACTGGAGAACCCGGCCTCAAACTTCAAGCCCGGCGAGAAGCCTACTTGGGAGCTCTACTCCAAGTGCGTGCATTGCGGGCTTTGTCTCGACAATTGCCCCACCTATCGCGCCCTGGGCACCGAAATGGACTCGCCGCGCGGGCGCATCTACCAGATGCTGCAGGTGGACTCAGGTCGGCTCGCGCTTGCCGACGCTTTCGTTACTCACATCGACCGCTGCCTCGGCTGCCTCAATTGCCAGACGGCGTGTCCCTCCGGCGTGCAGTACGGGCACCTGCTCGAAAGCACGCGCTCGCAGATCGAGCAGAACTGCGAGCGGCCGTGGCTTGGGCGCAAGCTGCGCGAGCACTTCTACGCGAAGGTGCTTCCCTCGTTCGCGAAGCTATCGAGCTCGGCGAAGCTGATTCGCTTCTATCAGCGTTCGGGATTGCGAAGCCTGGCGCGCGCCACCGGCATCCTCAATCTGCTTGGCGTCGCCGAACTTGACGAACTTTCGCCCAGGATCGAGAGCAGCTTCTCCTTCGCCGATCTGGGCAAGACCTTTCCCGCCGAGGGCACTCGCCGCGGGCGCGTGGCCATGCTCATCGGCTGCATCGGCAGCGTGGCATTCGCAGAACTGAACCGCGCCACCATCCGCGTGCTGACGAAGAACGGCATCGAGGTCTGCATTCCCAAGGCGCAAGGCTGCTGCGGCGCACTGCACGCGCATGGCGGCTATCTCGAGCTCGCCCGGGCGCAGGCGCGCAAGAACATTGACGCCATGCTCAGCCCCGAATTCGACGCCATCGTCACCAACGCCGCCGGCTGCGGCGCAACCATGAAGGACTACGCTGTCCTGCTCGAGCACGATCCCAAGTACGCTGAACGCGCGCGCGAGCTTGCTGCCAAGGTCCGCGACATCACCGAATACCTTGCCACCGTCGGCCTGGTTGAGCCCAAACGCAAACTCAATCAGCGCGTCACCTACTCCGATCCCTGCCACCTCGCGCACGCGCAAGGCGTGCGCAAACAGCCGCGCCAGTTGCTCAGGCAAATCGGCGCGCAGCTGGTCGAAATGCCTCGCCCCGATACCTGCTGCGGCAGCGCCGGCGTCTACAATGTCGTGCAGAATGAAATCTCTATGCAGATTCTCGACGAGAAGATGGATTTCGTTGCCATGGTCGAGCCGCAAATCATCGCGACAGCCAACGTCGGCTGCATGCTGCAGCTCGCCGCAGGCGCAAAACGCAAAGGCCTGAAGGCGAATGTGGTGCACGTCGTCGAGTTGCTGGACCGGGCATACTAGGTATTGCGCGTTTTAACGCCGCTGCAATCTGGATGGCACCGCATCCCTCCTTGAAAGTTGTCATCCCGAGCGGAACCGCGGAGCGGCGCAGTCGAGGGATCTGTGGTTCGCCCGTAGCCCATCCGACACGGCAATTCAGAAATTGCTCTAGAATGAGAAGGCGATGATCCTGCCGTTCGTCCGCGAATTCTTTGCGGACGTGGAGAAGTTACCTGCCTTTACGCGCGCTGTAAACCAGATCCGGAGTCCCCAACGCGACCGCGATGGGGAGGAGATGGATGGCGCGGAACGGATACGTGTATCCGGACTCACCCCCACCGGCAAATCACTGTTTCTTCCTCTGCTGCACCGCGCGGCCTCTCGTCCGCTGCTGGTGCTGGTGAACGACAATCGCGCTGTCGACGAGTTGCTGCCCGTAGTTCGCTCGCTGGCCGAGCTCAGCGGCACACTCTCGCCCGATGCAGTGATAGCGCTGCCCGCCTACGACGTGCTGCCCTTCGAGAACCTGTCACCGCATCCCGAGATCCAGGAAACGCGCGCGGCGGCGCTATGGAAGGTCGCCATTGGTGAGGCAGAGATCGTAGTAACGACGGTCGCGGCCTCTGCGATGCGCCTGCGCGACGGCGGCTTCTACGCTGATCTGGCGAAGGTCGTTCGCCGGGGAGACATGCTCGACCCTGATCGCCTCCTCCAGCACCTGCGCGGCGTCGGTTACAACCAGGTCGATATCGTGCAGATGCCGGGCGAATTCGCTCATCGCGGCGGGCTCATCGACGTTTACTCGCCAGAGTTGGACCGGCCCGTGCGCATCGAGCTATTCGGCGACGAGGTCGAGTCCATCCGCAAGTTCGATCCCGAGACGCAGCGCTCGGCTGCCGTCACCGACGAGATTGTTCTCCTGCCGCTCACCGAAACTCCCGTCGACGAAGAGACGCTTGCGGCCATCAACGCGCGGCTTACGGGCGAGCGGCTGGAGGGTAGTGCCGAGCTGATCGAGCGCGCGGTCCGTGCCACCGGCGTCTCCGTTTTTCCGGGGTGGGAGCTGTACGCCCCCGTCGCCGGCGCCAGTGACACCTTGTTCGACTTAATGCCACGCGCAGTTGTGATCCTCGACGAGCCTGACCTGGCGGACGAGACGCTCGACGCGTGGTGGACGAAGCTGACTGCCGCGCACGACCGTAGCCTCATTGGCAACCTGGTGCGCCCGGACGAGCTGAGCTTGTCGCCTGAGCTGTGGCGCGAACGACTGAAGCTATGCACTGCGATGTCCATCGAGCAGCTCGGCATTGAAGGTAGCGGCGACGCCGAGCATCTCGTGCTGCAAACCCAGCCCACCACGCGCTTTCACGGCTCGTTGCCCGCGATGGCCGAAGAGGTTGAGCGGCTCACGCGCGATGGCAAGCGGGTCATGTTCGCCGTCTCCAGCACCGGCGAGGTCGAGCGACTGGCCGACGTCTTCAACGAGTACAACCTGTCGTTCCGCATCGGCAGCCGCACGCCCAAGCCGGGCAGCGAGGTCTTCGTCGAGGAATCGACCTACTTCGCCGAAGAGATCGCCGCGACCACAATCGTGAAGGCCTATGTACCTGAAGGCGTCGCCGTACCCGAAGCGAACTTCGTCCTCTTCGGCACGCGCGATCTGTTCGACGAATCGGAGGTCGCGCTCGGGCGGCCGCAGCGGCAGAAATCGAAGGTCTCGGCGTTCCTCTCCGACTTCCGCGATCTCGCCATCGGCGACTACGTCGTGCACGTCGAGCATGGCATCGGCCAGTACCAGGGCCTTCGCGAGGTCCCGCAGGAAGACGGCAGCGCCGCCGAGTTCATGGTGCTCGAGTACGCCGAGAGCGCACGCCTCTACGTGCCGCTGACGCGCCTCGACCTGGTTCAGAAGTACCGCTCGTCCGAAGGAGTGAAGCCTGTGCTCAACCGGCTGGGCACGCAGCAATGGCAGAAAACCAAAGCGCGCGTGAAGAAGGCCATGAAGGACATGGCCGAGGAGCTGTTGAAGCTCTACGCCGCGCGCAAGACTGCGCAGGGGCACGCCTTCGCGCCCGACAACGAGTGGCAGCACGAGTTCGAGGGCAGCTTCGAGTTCAACGAGACCGAAGACCAGATGAGCGCGATCATCGACGTGAAGCACGACATGGAGTCGCCCACGCCGATGGACCGCCTGCTGTGCGGCGATGTCGGCTACGGCAAAACCGAAGTCGCCATGCGCGCGGCGTTCAAGTCGGTGAGCGATAATCGCCAGGTCGCGGTGCTCGCGCCTACCACCGTGCTCGCCTTCCAGCACTACAACACGTTTCGCCAGCGTTTCGCGGCCTTCCCCATCAAGATCGAAATGCTCAGCCGCTTCCGTTCGCCCAGGCAGCAGAAAGAGACCCTCGCGAAACTCGAAGCCGGGCAGGTGGACATCGTCATCGGCACGCATCGCGCGCTGTCGAAGGACGTGAGGTTCTCCGACCTCGGGCTGGTGGTCGTCGATGAAGAGCAGCGCTTCGGCGTGCGCCACAAGGAGCGCCTCAAGCAGTTGCGCAAGGAGGTCGATGTGCTCACCATGTCGGCCACGCCGATTCCGCGCACGCTGCACATGTCGCTGCTCGGACTGCGCGACATGAGCGTGATCGAGACGCCCCCAAAAGATCGCATGGCGATACAAACCGTCGTGGCCGCCTGGGATGAGAAGCTGCTGCGCTCGGCCCTCGAGAAGGAGCTGGAACGCGGGGGCCAGGTGTACTTCGTCCACAACCGCGTGGAGAGCATCTATGACATCGCCGACAAGATCCGCGACATGGTGCCGAGCGCGCGTGTTCTCGTCGGGCATGGGCAGATGCCGGAGAGCGAACTGGAGAGGGTGATGCTCGCTTTTATGCGCCACGAAGCCGACATCCTGCTGGCCACCACCATCATCGAGAACGGCCTCGACATCCCACTCTGTAACACCATCGTCATCAATCGCGCCGACCGGCACGGATTGTCGGAGCTGTATCAGTTGCGCGGGCGGGTGGGGCGCTCGGACCGGCGCGCGTACGCGTATCTGCTAATCCCGCCGGACCGCGAGCTGAGCGAGCTGGCGCGGCGGCGGCTGGCGGCACTGAAGGAGTTCAGCGACCTGGGCGCGGGATTCAAGATTGCCGCGCTTGACCTCGAACTGCGCGGGGCTGGGAATCTACTGGGCGGCGAGCAGAGCGGCCACATCGAAGCCGTCGGCTTCGAGCTGTACACGACGATGCTGGAGCGCACCGTCCGCGAGCTCAAGGGCGAGCTTGCCGAAGAGACGCCCGAGACGCAGCTCAACCTCGGCCTGAACATTCGCATTCCTGCCGACTACATTCGCGAGGAGAACCAGCGGCTGCGCATGTACAAGCGCATCGCGGGAGTCGAGTCGGAGTCGCAGCTTGAAGATGTTGCCGGCGAGCTCGGCGACCGCTATGGCACGCCGCCGCCGCCGGTGCGCAATCTGCTGGAATACGCCGCGCTGAAACTGCTGTCGCAGCGCATCGGAGTGGCGCAAATTGAGCGACGCCGCGAAGCGGTCAGCATCCGCTTCACCGCGAACGCTTCGGTTGATCCCGAACGGCTGGCGCGCTTTGTGGCTGGCGAGCCGGGCACGCAGTTCACCCCGGCGGGTGTGCTCAAGTTCTCGCTTAAGGAAAAGCAGCCCGAGCAGGTGCTGATACGATTGAAGGCACTGCTGGAACAGTTGGCGGGCGAGCAGCAGCCAGTGGCGTAGAACAGCTCGCTCGGGGAGAAATCGCGCATTGATCGAAAACCTTGTTACAACGCTGGCCTCGATTGTTCTGGTCTCCTCAATTGCCATGGCCCGCAATCCCGTGTCCCCTGCCGCTTACGACAAGCTGGTTGACCAATACTTCGACCAGTACTTCACCTTCCATCCCACGGCCGGCACCTCCGCCGGATTTCATCAGTACGATGCCATGCTGGAGGACTACTCGCCGAAGTCGCGGGAGCCGCAGATTGCCTTCCTCAAACGCGAGCGGCAGAAGTTCGCTTCCTTACCTACTGAACAGCTCACGCCAGACCAGCGCGCGGACGTGCAGATCCTGACCAGCGATATCGATTCGCAACTGCTTGAACTTGAGCAAATCCGGGGCTGGCAGCGCAATCCTAATACGTATTCCAGCGGCCCCACCTACACCATCTTCATCCTGATGAGCCGCAACTTTGCGCCCGCTGACGAGCGTCTGAAGTCCGTCATCGCGCGCGAGCAGAAGATGCCGGCTAACTTCGCCGCCGGCCGTGCCAATCTCAAAGACGTGCCTCGCGTCTACACCGAGATCGCGCTGGAGCAGATGCCGGGCATCATCGCATTTTTCCAAAGCGACGTTCCCGCCGCCTTCAAGAGCGTCTCCGACAAGAAGCTGCTTGCCGATTTCAAGGTGTCGAACGACACGGTTATCTCCGAATTGCAGCACTACCAGGAGTTCCTGAAGAACCAGCTTCTACCCGCATCCAACGGCGACTTTCGCATCGGGCCCGAACTCTATCGCAAGAAGCTGTTGTACGACGAGATGGTCGACATCCCGCTCGATCGCCTGCTGCAAATCGGCTACGACGACCTGCACAAAAATCAGGCGGAGCTGAAGCGGGTTGCCGCGCAGATCGATCCTACGAAGACGCCGGAGCAGATTCTCGAGCAACTGGAGCAGGACCATCCCCAGCCCGATCAGTTGCTGCAAGCCTTTCGCGATACCTTCAACGGCCTGGTCAGCTTCATCGAGCAGAAGCAGATCATCATGCTTCCATCGCAGGTGCGGCCCATTGTCGAAGAGACGCCGCCCTTCGGCCGCGCGCTGAGCTCCGCGTCCATGGATACTCCGGGGCCCTACGAGAACAAGGCAACGGAAGCGTACTTCAACGTGACCCTGCCGGAGGCGTCCTGGCCGCCGCAGAAAACAAAGGAGTGGATGGAAGGCTTCAATCGCGGCACCATTATCAGCACCGCGGTCCACGAGGCCTATCCGGGGCACTACACGCAATTCCTTTGGGTGAAGCAGGCGCCGTCGAAGGTCCGCAAGCTGACCGGGTGCGGCTCCAACGCCGAAGGCTGGGCGCATTACAGCGAGCAGATGATGCTGGACGAGGGCTACGGCAAAGGCGATCCGAAGTTGCGCATCGGCCAGTTGCAGGACGCGTTGCTGCGTAACGCGCGCTACATTGTCGGCATCCAAATGCACACCGGCAAAATGACGCTGGATGAGGCTACGCAGTTCTTCATCAAGGAAGGGCATCAGACGCCGGCAGTGTCCGAGCGCGAGGCCAAGCGCGGCACCTCTGATCCGACGTACCTGGTGTATACGCTGGGCAAGCTGGAGATCATGAAGCTGCGCGCCGATTACAGGCAGATGATGGGCGACAAGTTCAGCCTGGAGCAGTTTCACAACGAGTTCATGCAGCAGGGCTATCCGCCCATCAAGATCATCCGCGAGAAGATGCTGGGCAACGACAGCCCGGTGCTGTGAGGCAGTTGTCGGTTGTCAGTGGCCGGTTAGGCGACGCGTTGCATTTGGGTGAGGGTCTGCCTTCGATGTGAGGCGTTGCTTTGATGTGAGACATTGGCTTTGAAAGGGCACGGCTTGAGCCGTGCCGATACGCGTTCGCTTCTGTGTTGTCATCCCGAGCGGAGCCGCTTCAGCGGCGGAGTCGAGGGACCTGCGGTTCGCGCGCAGCAAGCCGACTCGTGACGAACCGCAGATCCCTCGGCTCCGCTCGGGATGATAACTGATTAAATAGCAAAGCGTTTCTGTCACGAGGCATTGATGCCACTCAAGCCAGTTCGCAAAGCAGTCTTCCCCGCCGCCGGTCTCGGCACGCGTTTTCTCCCCGCGAGCAAAGCGATTCCCAAGGAGATGATCCCGCTGGTCGACAAGCCTGTCATCCAATATGGCGTCGAGGAGGCGCTTGCGTCCGGGTGCGAGGAAATCATCATTGTGACCAGCCGCGGCAAGAGCGCGATCGAGGACCATTTCGACGTTAGCTACGAATTGGAGAAAGCGCTGGAGGCAAAGAGCAAGACCGCGCTGCTGAAAGTGGTGCGACACATCGCCAGCATGGCAAAGCTCTCCTATACGCGACAAAGCGAAGCCAAGGGCCTCGGCCATGCCGTGCTGATGGCGCGAGAGCTTGTCGGCGATGAGCCCTTCGCGGTGGTCCTCCCGGATGACATCATCGACGCGCAGGTGCCGTGCGTAAAGCAGATGATCGACGTCTACACCGCGACTGGCGGGTCCGTGATCGCGACACAGGTGGTCGAAGGTAAGGCGATCTCGGCGTACGGGGTGCTCGACGTCACGCCGGTTTCCGGTAAATGGGGTGGGCGACTCTTTGAAGTGAAGGACCTGGTGGAAAAGCCAAAGCTGGAGGATGCCCCCTCGAACCTAGCCATCATCGGCCGCTACATCCTGACGCCGGGAATTTTCGACGCCATCGAATCGACTACGCCTGGCGCCTTAGGCGAGTTGCAACTCACCGACGGCATGAAGCTACTGCTGAAAAAAGAAAAAATCTACGGCTACGTGTTTGAAGGCAAACGCCACGACGCTGGCGACAAGCTGGGATTCTTGAAGGCCACGGTCGAGTTAGCGCTCCAACGCGAGGACCTGGGCGCTGACTTCCGAGCGTACTTGAAGACGCTCGAAGTATGAACCGCAGTGCACCGGTAGAGCGGCGCTTCAGCGCCGCGTCCCGAAGGTCCGATGCGGGTCGGCCCAATTGTGGTCGCTGAACGCAATTGTGGTCGCTGAAAATGACCACAACTGCCCCATTGTTTCGAGTGGTGCTTGGCGCAAGCCTGAAGAGTGGCTCTACTAGGTCGCTTACAGCGTGTCCTGCTTGCCGTGCGTCTGGATCAACACGGTGCCGAAGCGCGTCCCTGAGCCGTGCGGCTCAATCGAGACCAGGTGCTCATCTTCGCTGGTCCCGGCTTTGATCTCCCAGCCGTCACCGCTGCTGTCGGAGCAGCTAAGCTTCTGGTCCTTGTTCTCGCCGTGCACGTTCATGTGAACGTCGGAGCCGCCATTGTGCCCTTTGCAGGTCAGGGTCGCCCCAAACTGCTTCATCTTGTCTTCGTAGAACGATTTCACCTTTTCCGGCGAATCGTCGGTCTCGTACTCGGCGGCGATCACCTTCAGGCCGAAGCCGGCGGCGCCCAGGTTGATGTTGGCAGAATGGTTGTCGCCGTTGTCCGCGGGGCGAAGGTGCGCGCCAGGATACACCGGGATGCCGTTGTCGGCGGCCTTTTCGCCGGTATTCACCTTGAGATTGGCGAAGGGAGTCTGGATATCGACTTTTTCGTTCTTCTTGTCCTTGTCGTCCACGTTAACGCTGCAAGCGCCCAGAAGAACGACGAAGAGCGCAGCCAGCAATGGAACGAAAACTTGAATGATGCGACGTTTCATCATGTGTTGTCCGCGGCGTACCTTAATGAGGCGTAGAACCGCCGCGGCCTCCGCTGGATAAGGATACGTCTTTTCGGCAGGAATGGTTCCGTCGGAGGTTGTCGAAGCGGGCTCTCTTCGGGCCCGCACTGTTTCTCTGTGCCCGTTGTTCCTCGAGGCCTCGTGTTTTTGCTTCCCATGGTTTTTCGGCCCTGCATTGTTGTTGTCATCCCGAGCGGAGCCGCGTAAGCGGCGGAGCCGAGGGATGACAATTTCTGGTGGAGGGCGGTCGCTTGAACAACACCGACCTCGTTATAGACGGGATGACAATTCGGCAGCGGAACGCGCAGTAGGTTTATCCCGTGCCAAGTATCGCCTCGACCAGTGTTGTGGCTTCACAAGAAATTTGTGCATCGTCCCCGAAGCCTTTGAGCCACGTCACATCCGGCTCGCGCCGAAACCACGTCATCTGCCGCTTGGCGTAATTGCGATGTCCTTGTTGCGCCGCCGCGACGGCCTGTTGCCTCGTCAGCTCGCCTCGCAGATGTTGTGTCGCCTGGCGATATCCTAACGATTCCAGCGGCATCGTTCGCGCGTCACTGTAGCGCGCGAGCAACGCCGTGGTTTCCTCGACCAAACCGCTCTCAAACATGGCTTGAGCGCGAGCATTGATGCGTTCGTAAAGCTGTTCCCGCGGCGGATGGAGCCCGATTCGCAGGATGCGAAAGCCGCGCAGCGGATCGCGCCCTCGTTGCTGCCACAGTTCGCTCATGCGTTGCCGCGAAGCCAGGCAAACTTCGATCGCGCGGATGAGCTTGGGCACATCGTTGGCGTGGATGGTCGCTGCCGAGGCAGGATCGAGGCGGCCCAACAGCTTGTGCAGGTAATGCGGCCCGCGTTCCGCAGTTCTTCGGCGAAGCCGTTCGCGCAGCTCTTCCGAGCGCTGTGGCCCAGCGAACAATCCTTCCAACAACGCACGTAAGTAGAGTCCCGTGCCCCCGACGACGATCGGCACCCGGTCCCCTCGGGCAATCTCTGCAATGATGGCCCTTGCGTGGCGCGAGTAATCGCCCGCGGTGAAAGGTTCTCCAGGCGTGACAACATCGATCAGGTGATGCGGAACGAGCGCCCGCTGCTCGCGCGTCGGCTTGGCGGTACCAATGTCGAACTCACGATAGACCGCGACCGAGTCACAGCTCACGATCTCGCCGGAGAACCGCTGCGCAAGGTTGATAGCGAGTGCGGACTTGCCCGAGGCTGTAGGCCCGAGAACCACGAGCAGCAGCGGTTCCGGCTTGGCCGTGCCACTCATGCGCGGCGCGCAATCGTCATCGCGCGCCCCAGGGAATGGTCTTGCCGAATCGCAAGAACGCCAAGCCGAGAATGATGAGCGCGATCACCAGAAGGCCAATCACTCTAAGTCGCTCACGTGTGAGCAGCCGTTGCCGCTGAATTTCGCGTTCTTCGGAGGGCAGGGACGTGGTTCGGCGCTGGCTGCTCACGCCTCAATTTTACGCGAGTGTTCCGCACGCAGGATCCGCGCGCGGTTACTCGAGGTCGCCTTTGCCGGGGTTATAGTAAAAGTGGAAGCGCAAGCCAAGGTAGGGCCCGTGAAATTCGTTGGGTAGCGGCGCGAACGGCAGCGAGGCCGTGATGCCGCCCCACGCCGCGCGATCGAGCGAAACATCGCCGGAGGGCCCGACGATCTTCATGCCTGCGACCTTGCCGTCCTTAAGAATCACAAACTCAATCGAAACCTTGCCCTTCTTGAGCAGTGGCGGCCGTGCCTCTTCCGGGATAATGTTGTACCAATTCATGCGCACGGCTTGCAAAACCCTTTGCAGGTACGGACCGAAGTCTACGCCTTGCGTATCGGTGAGGACCTCGAGATTGCCCTGCACGCGCGCGTTCGTCCCGCCGGGACCCACGCCGTAATCGCCGCCGCCGTAGGTGCCGCCGCCCCGCCTTTCTGCCACGGCGCGCGCGGCCTGCTCAATCGACGAGCCCGGCGACATGATGCCTCCAAAATTCGCCGGGAATTTCGGCGTTCCCTGTTGCGGCGCGGCCATTCGCGGATTGTCCTGCGGCAGCGCCGGCTGGAGCTGCGCCATCTGCTGGCCTTGCCCCTGGTTTTGCTGTTGCGATTGCTGCTGCTGCGCCGGGGTTTGCGGCGTCATCTGCGCCTGCTGCGCGGGCGCGGACGGTATCTTCGGCGGTCCGGCGCGCTTCAACTCCTCCAGCGTCTTCTTGTCCAGCGTGGGCTGGCGGCTCTCGGCGATGCGGTTCTTGTCCGACAGCACGTCGGTCTTGGGCGCCACCTTCGGTTCCTTCTGCATGTCGGGCGGCAGGTCGAGATAGGTCATCTGCTGGTTGCGCATCAGGTCGGCGGGCGAGATGAGTACGATGCCTTTGGTCCCGGGGAAGATCTTCGGCGACATGAACAGGAAGATGACCACCAGCAGGTGGACCACGACCGAAATCCAGGCGGCTTCGCGCGTGCGCGCGCGCTCCAGTTCGTCCTCCAGCTGGATCAACAGGTGGGGCGTGACTTCCGGGCCGGACATGTCGACATCGAGCAGGTCGAGCGAAGGCGTAAGTACGCCGTCTTCACTGGGAGGAAGCAGGTTTGGCCGGTCGGGTGGTGTAAGAATGGAAGCCATCCGTCTGATCAAGTACGCCCGGAGTTCAGGTAAATTAGACGCCCCTTCGACCCGACGAAGCAAAGACTTCCTGGGGGACGGCGCCAACCCTAGTAAACCCGAAAGGCTGTCGCTAGTTCACCTCGTTTATTGTCGCATAGGCGAGACCTTATTGCGATTCGCCCGGCGGACTTCGAGAGTTCCAGAAACTCTCCGGTAAACTGATGACTGTGAAGGCTGTTATCGTCGGCACGGCGGGCCACATCGATCATGGCAAGAGCGCGCTGGTCCGGGCGCTCACGGGCATCGACCCCGATCGCCTGGAGGAAGAGAAGCGGCGTGGCATCACAATCGACCTCGGCTTCGCCCATCTGGAATTAACTAGCCAGTTGGTTAATCAGGTGAGTCTCGGCTTCGTCGATGTTCCCGGTCACGAGCGCTTCGTCCGCAACATGCTGGCCGGCATCGGCGGCATCGATCTCGTCCTGCTGGTCATCGCCGCCGACGAAGGCGTCAAGCCGCAAACTCGTGAGCACTTCGATATCTGTCGGCTGCTTGCTGTCCAGCGCGGGATTACTGTTCTCACCAAAGCCGATCTGGTGGACGCCGATACTTTGCAGGTCGTGACGCTGGAGGTGGCCGAATTCCTGCGCGGCTCGTTCCTCGATCCGGCTGGCTCACCCATCATGGCAGTGAGTTCTCGCACCGGTCAGGGTCTCGATCAGCTCCGAAGCGAGTTGGTGCGCGTCGCTGCCGAGGTCCCCGCTAAGGACTCGACTGCCGCCTTTCGTCTGCCCATCGACCGCGTGTTCACCATGAAGGGCTTCGGCACGGTTGTGACCGGAACGCTGATTTCCGGTACGGTGCAGAGGGAGCAGGAGCTGCACGTGCACCCCACGGGGAAGCGCGTGCGTGTTCGAGGCGTGCAGGTGCATGGGTTGGCCGCCGAGCAAGCCGTTGCCGGAGAGCGCACTGCGTTGAACCTGGCCGGCGTGGAAGTCGCCGAGCTTGCCCGCGGCATGATGCTCACCTTGCCGCAAATGTTTCGCCCTGTCTCGCGAGTCAGTGTCACCGTCGATCTGCTGCGCTCCTACCCCCTCGCGACAACAACAAGCGCGACAGTGACCCCGGGCTCGGCGAAGGCGCTCTCGGACCGCGCGCGCGTGCATCTCCATGTCTTCACGGCTGAGACCATCGCCGAGGTCAACCTGCTGGGGACCAAGCGGCTACAGCCGGGTGAGTCCGGTCTCGCCGAGTTGAAGCTTGACGAACCTCTGCTGTTGCTGCCCGGCGATCGCTTCATCATTCGCCAGTTCTCGCCGGTGGTGACAATCGGCGGTGGCCGCGTTCTCGATGCGGTTGGGCCGCAGAGGCGCGGGCGGCTGGAAGAACGGCGAGCATTTCTGAGCACGCTGGCGAATGCCGGCCCGCAAGAGGCATTGTTGGCGCGCATCACTAGGCGAGGAGTTCAGGGACTGTCGCTCGCCGAAGCCGTCGCCGAAACTGGCTGGGTGCCGAAGCAGGTAGAGCGCATCGCCCAGGAACTCGTTAGCTCCGGGGCGATCTCGCACTTCGCGGACCGCCTGCTCGCTTCGCCAACAGTCGAATCGCTAGGCATGCAAATGCTGACCAAGGTCGAACAGTTTCACCAGGCCAATCCGCTTCAGCCCGGCATCAGCAAAGAAGCGCTACGCGAATCGCTAAGCCTGCGTCCGGAGGTCTTCGGCGGCGTTCTCGACACGCTCGTGCGCGAGAAAAGCCCCACCCGTTCGGCAGGCTCAGGGCAGGCCCGAGCAAACGAAGCTCAGGGGCACTCGAAGTTGCAGGTAAACGGCGAAGTGGTTCACGTCGCCGGCAAAGGCGTGGTGCTGCGTGATGAAGAGGCCGACTCGAAGGCGCAAATCGAGCGCGCCTTCCGCGACACGGGCTTGAAAGTGCCGCTGCTGAAAGACGTGCTCGCCTCGCTGCCGGTCGACAAAGTGCGCGCGCAGAAGATCGTCACTCTACTGCTGCGCGACCGCGTCCTGGTAAAGCTCTCCGACGAGCTGGTCTTTCACCGCGACGCCCTTACCGCCATGCGCGCCCGCATCGTCGCCCAGAGGTCCGCCACCCCCAAGATCAACGTCGGCACCTTCAAGGCCCTCTTCGGCATCACTCGCAAGCACGCCATCCCGTTGCTGGAGTATTTAGACCGCGAGCGGGTCACTCAGCGCGTGGGGGATCAGCGGATTATCTTGTGAAACTGCGGAGCAGGTGTGCCTGACCTGACCCCTGGATTCCTCCGGCTGAGTATACGAGATTTATAAATCCATTTTGTTTTTCCGCTTCGTCTTCCTGGTTTGTCTTCCTCACTGCGGAGTCGAACCCGTAATCCTCAATTTCTAGCGTGACGTCTGGGAACGACCGCAGCTGCTCTCGTAACCGGAGGAACTCGGCCGCCGGCTTTATGCCGTAAAGCACCTCCTGCCGGACGGCCCCCAGTAGCCTCGCTCTGCCTTCGATGATGACCTGCTCGAGGTCCTGCACTTGCTCATGCTGAAGCCGAGAGAGACGCTGCGCGCCTCTTCAATCAGGCGGTCGTCGAGCGCGAGATTGGCCGCCATGTGTGCATCTTTACACACTCCTATGTGTCACATAATGGCAATGCCATGTCCGCTCACGGCGTGATCTTGAACACGACACCCTCGTTGTACGCTCCTCCCTGAAATGTCGTGCCATAGACATTGCCGCCGGCGTCGACATACAGGCTGCCTAAGGGAGTGTTGCCGTCGCGGGCGCCGCTGAAGCTGTGCAGCACGGCCATCGTCCAGCCGCTGCCCGAGCGCGTGAGCTTGAAGACCGCACCGTAGTCGCCGTCGCCCCCCTGCGTCACACCATAGAGATTGCCTGCCGAGTCCGCCGCCAACTTGGCAAAAGGACCCTCTCCTGCCGGCAAGCTCGTCATGGTGCTGAAGCTCCAGCCTTCACCGGACGCCGTCGGCTCGAAAGCCGTGCCTGCGTTGCCGGGTCCCAGCTGCGTTGTTCCAAACAGTGTGCCGCCGTTCAGCAGCAAGCCCTCGGCGGGTGCGACGCCATCGCTTCCGCCCTGGAAGTCGTAGAGGCTGTGCTCGATCCAGCCTCCGCCGGAGGGACTCAGCTCCCAAAGCGCACCGAAATTATTCGAGCCGCCGGCGGGCGATGCGCCGTACATGTTCCCGCTCGCATTGGGCCCGAAGATCACGCGCCCGTAGGGACCGCCCCCATCGGGCGAGCCGCGAAAGCTGTAGATGGGCGTGAAGACACAGCTTGAGCCGACGGGCGTGAGCTTGAACGCCACGCCGCAGCCGGCGTTCTCGGGTACGCATGTGCCGTAGCCACCCTGGTTGGCGGTGCCGTATAGATTGCCCCGCGCGTCGGCCGTCAGGCCGGCGATGGGCTCAGCTCCGTCTGCGCCGCCGGTGAAGTTATGAATCACGGTGAACGTCTGCGCGAGCGCCGCGGGGGTGATCGTAGTAATTGCAAACATCGCGACCGCGCTGAGGGTGAGTTTGCGCGGCATGAAGGGGAGGGAAAGGTCCAGGCGCAACACGAAATCTCCTAGAGCCATGAATGGAAACTGCTGATTGCTTTTTGGGATTTCGGGTGATTGGGCCAAGTTGCCTGCTCCTGGATAATCTGGGCCAGTTGAGTTGGCCAAGGCTCTTACGGGCGCGTGTCCGGCACGGTGATGGCGCGGAACATGTGCGGCAGGGCCTCGGAGACGATCATCGCCAGCACGATCAGCGCTCCGCCGAGGGCCTGCTGCCCTGTCATCGGTTCTTTCAGCCAGAAGACGCTTAGCAGCGCCGCGGTCACCGGCTCGATGCAGAAGAGCACAGCTGCTTCGGCGGGACCTAGCTGTGTCTGTGCGATAGCTTGCCCCCAGAAGGCGAACACGGTGGAAAACATCGCCAGATAGAGCAGAGAACCGAGCACTACCGGCTGGAACAGTCCTTGCGCCAGGTGCTGATATCCGTAGGGCGCTGGCAGAAATGCGGTGACCATCGCCGACACGATCCCCGCGACTACGACCTGCGTTCCCGCCAGCAGCCAGGCGTCGGTGCGACGGGCGAAGACACCCATCAGCACAATATGCACGGCGCACAGTACGGCGCAGACGAGCGTCTCCAGGTCGCCGCGATTCCACCCTGCCCACCATACTCCGTGCAAATGCACCAGCAGGTAGAGCCCGATGGTCGCGATGACCGTGCCCGCGGCAGAAGTGAGCTTGATGCGCTGTCCGGCAGCGGCGGCGATGAGCGGAGTGAACAGTACATACAAGCCGGTGATGAACCCGGACTTCGCCGTGGTGGTGAAGCGCATGCCGTCGGTCTGCGACCAGAAAAGCACGGCGAGAAGCAGCCCAAGCCACAGGCCATCGAGCACACCCTGGTGCGTGATGCGGATTCGCCTTGCGTGCAGGATAAACAGCATCAGGACGCCGGCGAGCAGGAAACGCACCGTCATCAGCGCCGCCGCCGAGATGCCGCCTTCCAGCGCGAATCGCGTCATGGGGAAGCCCACGCCCCAAACCGTCGCGACCAGGGCGATGATGACGACCGCGGTTGCGTGCGAGATGGTGGCGGCCTTGTTCACAATTCCAATGAATGCAGCGTTGACGAATGCGAGTTCCCAATTATTCCACGGCAAGAAGGGCAGAGCGGTCCTTCAGGCCCGCGTGCAAAGCCACACCAGCAAAAGCCGCGGCGCTGAGGTCTTCCACCTCAGAACCGTGATCGAGGACCCTTACCGTGTTGAGACGCAGGCCTGAAGGCCTGCTCTACCCTCCTTTGCTATCCTGACCTCGACAGCGATGCCTACCAGCCGCAAAGCGAAGATCGCGTTTTTCGTGACGCTGGGCGTGTGCATCGCGTCGGCGGCCGCCGCGCTCAGCACCAGTTGGATCATCCTCAACTGGCGCGAGGTCGTACCGCTCATCCTGGGCGTCATCTTCTTCGGGTTCATCATCGCCGGCGTCATCCTCAACACCATCTTCCTGGTGCGCGAGGTGCGCCGCAACGAGCAGCAGGACAGCTTCCTCAACGCCGTGACCCACGAGCTGAAGACGCCCATCGCGTCGATTCGCCTGTATCTGGAAACCTTGCAGAAGCGCAATGTCGACGACACCAGGCGCCGTGAGTTCTACGACATCATGCTGGAAGACACGCACCGGCTGATGGGCACGGTGGAAAGCGTGCTGCGCGCCGCACGCGTCACTCAGAAAGGTGCGCCCCTGTCGCGCACGCAGGTGGAGATTGGCGCATTGGTGCAGGAGTCGCTGGACCGCGTGCGCTCGCGCCACCATCTCTCGCCCGCGGTGGTCGACTGGGCGCCCGACGGCCAGCCTGCTCCCGAACTCAGCGTCACCGGCGACCGCGAAGAGCTCTCCACCGCCATCTCCAACGTGCTCGACAATGCGGTGAAGTATTCGCCGAAGGACCCATGCATTCGCGTCAGCGTCGTCACTCCCGACCTGCGCGAAGTGCAGATCCGGGTAAGCGATAACGGCATCGGCATCCCGCGCGGCGAGTTGAAGCGCGTCTTCCGGCGCTTTTACCGGGCCCTCACGCCGGCCTCGTCGCAGATGAAAGGCAGCGGCCTCGGACTGTTCATCGTGCGCGCCATCGCACGCCGCCATGGGGGCGACGCCTACGCCGAAAGCGAAGGAGCGGGCCGCGGCGCCACTGTTACCATTGAGCTGCCGAGGAACTCCGCGTGAACGACATCCTTCTGGTGGAAGACGAAGAGCACCTGGCACGCGGGTTGAAGTTCAACCTGGAAGCCGAAGGCTATCGCACGCAGGTGGTCGGCGATGGCGAGGCGGCGCTCGATCTGCTGCTGAAGCAACGCGGCGAATTCGACCTGCTGGTGCTTGACGTCATGCTGCCCGGCAAGGACGGCTTCGCTGTTGCCATCGAGCTGCGCAGGGCCAGCAACCACATCCCGCTGCTGATGCTCACCGCGCGGGGCCGTCCCGAGGACGTGCTGAAGGGATTCGCCTCCGGCGCCGACGACTATCTGCCCAAGCCGTTCGATCTGGCGATCCTGCTGGCGCGCATTCGCAGCCTGTTGCGCCGCCGCGACTGGAGCCGCACCCTGCTCACCGATCCTCCGGCGGAGGTGCGCGTGGCCGAGGCCCGCGATGCCGACTCGCTGCGCGAATTCGATGTTTACAAGTTCGACGGCAAGGAAGTCGACTTCGGCACGCTGGAGCTGCGCGCCAACGACAAGATCTTCCGCCTGACGCTGATGGAGGCGGAGCTGCTGCGCCACCTCATCCGCAACAGCGGCCGTGTCGTTTCGCGCAAGCAGATTCTTGAGGAAGTGTGGGGACTCCACGAGGACACCGACACGCGCGCCATCGACAACTTCATCGTGCGCCTGCGCAAGTACATCGAGAAGGACCCCACACGGCCGCAGCACCTGCTGACCGTGCGCGGGGTTGGATATCGTTTCCTGCCGACGCCGGCAGCAGGCGGGTAGCTCAAAATCGTATTCGCCACGGAGGCACGGAGATCACGGAGTATTTTCCTCCTTTGTCTGAATCTCTTGTGGCTTCAATACAAAGTCCACCCTCTCCGTGTCCTCCGTGCCTGCGTGGTGAACACATCCGCCACGAACCCGACAAGGCGCCCGTCCTCGTCACATCCGTCTGTGTGCCACATCACTGAAGGCCTGTGACAGCGGAGGTACAACTGCACGTAAGACCGCTCCTCTATCCCGTCGCGCCAACTACCGGTGCGCTGGGGACCCGGACGCGGCGCAGGTGCTCTATGACCACTGCCCTTTTCACGTACGCGCTTTTCATGCTCCCGCTGTTTCTTATCGGGGCGTTTCTGGTGACCGGTCTGCCCGTCGCGCTCAGCCTCCAGAACTACTACGCCAACCGCGGACACCAGCCGGTGGTTTGTCCCGACTCGAAGCAACCGGCCGACGTTACTGTCGATCGTAAGTTCGCCTTCTGGGCGGCGCTGCGCGGCCAGGAGCATTCGCGCGTGGAGTCATGCTCGCGCTGGCCGGAAAAGGGCGACTGCGGACAGGAGTGCCTGGCCCAAGTCGACGCCTCACCAGAGAACGTCGAGCGCCTGCTGACGAAATGGTACGAAGGCAAGAGCTGTGCGATCTGCACGCGCAGCTTGTCACCCGCCGATTGGCGCCGCAGTCGCATCAGTGGCCTCGATCCCACCAACAAGCTGATTGAGCTGCGCGAGATCACGCTGGAACGGCTGCCTGCGGCACTGGAGAGCCTGCGTCCCCTGTGCTGGAACTGCCACCAGGAAGAGCGCGTGCGCCAGGCCGTACCAGCGCGGATTTTCAAAGGCGATAGGCACGGCTTGGCGGCAGAAGAGCCGGTGTAAATATCCGGACTGCAGGCGCGGCCGTTACTTCTTCTGCTCGGGTGCGGGTCGCGTCATCGGTGGCCAGCCAATCGGCTTGCCCTGATAGAGCGCAACCGCGGTCTCGTAACGCCTGGTTCCGTCATGCACCGCGAAACGCCGAGGCCGCTCCGGAGGCCCGCTCCACATAGCGACCCCGGCGTAGGCGCCATCCTTGCGCAGAATGAAATAGAACATGTCCACGTACTTAAGTTTGCGCTCGTCGCCGTTAAAGTTACGCACAATGCGCTTGAGTGCGTCCATGCCGGCTTCCTGCGGCGACATACCGCGCCGCATATTCTCCACGATGGTGTGCGCGCCGCAGACGCGAATGTTCTCTTCGCCATTTCCGGTCGCACCGGCTGAGCCGACGTCCTGATCGCAATAGCACCCTGCACCGATGATGGGCGAATCGCCGGCGCGTCCAGCGAGTTTCCAGGCCAGGCCGCTTGTGGTCGTCGCGCTCGAAATCTCGCCCTTCTCGTTCAAGGCCGAGCAGTTGATGGTACCGTGCGGCGGATGCAGGACGTGCTGGATCGCCGCCGCGCGAAAGTCCGGCTCGATGCCGAGCCAGGCGGCGAGCGTCTCCAGCCTTTGCATTCTCTCGTCTTCGAGCGACGAGCGGCTAGGAATGTCCTCCGGCAGTTTGTAGTTGGGGCTGTCGAGGCCGGGCCCCCACCAGTCTTTATCCGACATGGTTTCCTTCCACAAGAGCCAGATCTTGCGCGAGCGGTCGGTGAGCAGATTCTCGTGCGGGAAGCCCATGGCAAACCCGAATTTCTGCGCGCCTTCGCCGACGAGCATCACGTGTCCGGTGTGCTCCATCACGGCTTTCGCCAGTAGCGAGACATTCTTGATTTCGCGCACGCCCGCCACCGAGCCGGCCATGCGTGTGGGGCCATGCATGCAGCAGGAGTCGAGTTCCACTACGCCGTCTTCATTCGGCAGCCCGCCCAGGCCCACGCTGTCGTCGTTAGGATCGTCTTCCGGGCCGGTGATGACCTGCATGACGGCATCGAGCGTGTCGCCCCCGCCGGTCAGCACGGCGTAGCCGCGGTCAAGATAGTTGTAGCCATTGTGGGCACAGATGATGATGGGCTTCTTGGGCGAACCGGACGCCGGCGGTGGAGGCGATTGTGGCGTTTCGTGGGCTTGAACGTCGAGTGCGAAAGCGGCGGAACCCATCGCCGTCGTGGCAATAAAATCGCGGCGCGAATACTTCATGCAAGGACCTCAAGAACAACAATGGTCAAGCAGGATAGCACGGCGGGGGGCATCAGTATTGGGCAGTCGGCAATCGGCAGTTAGTATTCGTGCTTCTATTGCAAATTCGAGCGCCGCACCGCCGTTTTACGACAACACGCCGGGCTAATTGCTGAATGCTGATCGCTCAGCGTAGCGTCGATTGAAACTGCCGCGAGCGGTCCGGTAGTCTACTGCGAAACATGAAAGCCCTATACATCCGACAACATGGCCCCATTGGCGACCTGAAAGTCAGCGATGTGCCGGTACCGGCGCCGAAGCCAGGCGAGGTGCTGGTGAAGGTGGAAGCCGCCGGCATCAACCCCAGCGACCTCGTCAGCGTACAAGGCCGGTTTCCGCACGCCGTGCTGCCGCGCACCGTGGGCCGTGATTTTGCCGGAACGGTTGTCGAAGGTCCACCAGAGCTCGCGGGAAAGAAGGTTTGGGGTTCGGGGGGCGATCTCGGCGTCATCCGCGATGGCACCCATGTTGAATACCTCGCGATTCCGCAAGCAGCCGCCGCGCAACGTCCGGCGAACTTCTCGGTTGAGGAGGCTGCTGCGGTCGGTGTGCCGTTCGTAACGGCGTACTCGGCTCTAATAACCCTGGGAGGATTGCAACAGGGCGAGTGGGTGATCGTGTCCGGCGCCGCGGGAGCCGTGGGACAGGCGGCGGTGCAGATCGCACATGCTCGCGGCGCGCACGTCATCGCGCTGCTGAAGAGTGCGACGGAAACTCATGCCTCCGGCTTTGCGGTAACAGAGGCGGTTGCCACATCGGAGAAGGTCGACCTGGAGGCCGTGGTGCGTCAGGCGACGAATGGCCGAGGCGCCGATCTTGCGCTCAATGGTGTCGGAAGCAGCATCATGGGCGCCATTCTGGCATCGCTGGCGGAGGGAGGGCGGCAGGTTATCTACTCAGTCCTCGGCGGGCAGGAGTTCAAGCTCGACCTGTTCGGGTTCTATCGCAATCAGTTCAAACTGTTCGGATTAAACACCGTCAAGCTGGACGCGAGCGCCTGTGGCGCGATCCTGAACGAGCTTGCGCCGCTATTCGAGTCGGGCGCGTTGAGGCCGCCTGCAATCGGCGAGAGCTATCCCCTCGCCGACGCCGCGAAGGCCTACCAGCGCGTCGCGGCACACGCCGGCGGCAAAGTTGTGCTCACCATCAGTTAAAAAGCGATTCGCGCTTCGTGGGTCGTCAGGATGCGGCAACCGCTGCCTCTTGTTGCTGCGCCTTAATCACTTTGTATTGCTGGGCCGCGGCCAACTGGAAGGCCGCCGAGAGACCCATAACGGGGTAGAGAATGCCGCCATAGGCGATACTCAGAAAGAAAGCGCCTACGGCAGAGACCAGCACGGCAACCTGGATGCAAAGCGCGCAGCGCCGCACCCGCAGGCTGGGGAAGTGGTTGCGGTAGCGCGTTAACCCCCTATATGAGCGCCAGAAGGCGAAGAGGAAGATGGCCATGCCGGGGAGGCCGGTTTCGCTGGAAAGTTCGGTGTAAGCGTTGTGCGTATAGTGCCACATTCCGCGCTTGCCCACCGCCATGTCCTCTGCGGCTTCGGCATCCATGAATTCGCCTGGGCCAACGCCGAGGAGGGGGTGCTCCAACGTCAGCTCGATACCTCGAATCAACATGGCTTGCCGGGCCTGCGCCGACTCCGCCGCTTCTTCCGAAGCCGCTGTGGAAGAATGGAACAGCGTGGTGAAGCGTTCGGTGATCCTTGCGGGAAGCAGGAACACCGCGAGTATCAAGCCGACAAATCCCCCCAGTATGATGACCGCGCGCTGGCTTGAATTGGCGAAGATCAGGAAGAAAAGGGTGCCCAGCGCCAGCGCCAGCAGGCCCATGCGCGAGCCGGTGCGCGCCATGGCAGCCAGCACGGGAATCATCATCAAGATCAACCCGATTTGGACGAAGCCCTTCTTCCATGTTGAGGCGAACCACAAGAACGGCAGCCCCACGACCAGATACAACGCCAGCAGGTTGGCATCGCCCAGCGTATTGGCACGGGCGTCGCCCAGGCCCAGGCGCGGATCGTTCATGGTGACGCTGCCCTTGACCAGCGACAGCACCCCAATGGCGGCCACGGCCAGCGCCATAACGTAAATCACGCGATAACAGTCATCCAGCGAGCGTATGAACGCCGCCATAAAGAACAGCAGACCCAGTGCCTGCAAAGCGATCAGGAAAATCTGATAACTCCCGCCCTTCCAGACGCTGAAGGGCACGCACACGGCCACCCAGAGGGTGAACGCGGTCATCACCCTCCCAACGTCGGTCTTGAAGATTGCCTTGGTCGTGCCCGTCATAAACATACCGATCAGCAGCATGGGCTGGAGCAGCAGGCCGACGTGGAGCCAGGGAACCATTTCCGGAATGCGGCTGCAATAAAAGAACAGATACACCAGCAGGAGAAAATGAAAGGGCTTGTAGAACTCAGGCCGGCGCCCGCGATGCACGGTCTTGGACGGCTGTGCCGGCGGCGCGGCCGTCTCCGGTTCGAGCGCCACGGCATTGGGATAAATAGCGTAGTCGTCCGTCGTGGTTGGCGCCATACCCTGATACATCGACATATTCACTTCATTGCCCCACTCGCCTCAAGCTACGGCGAGAATTTGCTCGGTTCCGTCTTGCGGTGTTACCCGCGGATGCCCTGCATTGAGATCGGCTGGATGACGAGGGGAGCGGCCCGGACAGGCGCCGTTTCCAGTGGCAGCCATTATGCTGGAAGAGACCCCCTTCCGGCAATCGGCTGCTTACATTTTCCCGGGAGCAAGAAAGATTCCCCGGGTCACCGCCGGTTCTTCCGTTGCAGTAGCCGCTCATAGATGGCGCCGGTCCGTTGGGCTGCGATCTGGATCGACAGGTCTTCACGGGCGAATTCCGCCGCACGGCGGCCCAGCTTGCGCCGCAGTTCAGCATCTTCGATCAATCTTGCCAACTGGGTCGCCAGACCGTGCAGGTCACCGCTTCTAAACAGCAGGCCGCGTTCCTCATGGTTGCCGGTCAGCTCCGGCGTGCCGCCAACGTGTGAGCCGACCACGGCGCATCCGCACGCCATCGCTTCCAGCAGGGAATTGGAGAAGGCCTCGGAATAGGACGGAAGCACGAAGATATCCATAGCGCGCAACCAGTCCGGCACGTCGCGTGTCGCCGGAACAAAGGCACTCGCGTCCGCTATGGCTAGGCGTGCGGCGTTTTCCTGCAAGGCGTCCAGCTCCGCACCGCTTCCCACGATGGTGAGCTTGAGGCCCGGCTGTAAGTGGCGCACTTTGGCGAATGCCTCCTGGAGCAGCGGGAGGTTCTTTTCCGGCCGCAGCGCGCAGACCGTGCCGATGTTAGAAGCCACGTCAGGGCGAGATTTTGGGGGATAAAAGTAGCTGGTGTCGACGCCGTTATAGCAGAGCTCGATACGCTCCGGAGCGACCTGCTCGTCCTCGATCATGTAATTGCGAATCGCGTCGCAATTCACCAGGATGGCATCGGGGACATAGTCGCTCATTCTGAGTAGCTTCTGAGTGCGCTTGTCCAGGATCTCGCGATAGCTGAGCTGGCTCCCGATGGTGACGGGAACACGCGCGAGGCGCGCAACCGGAAGCACGAAGACGCCGCTGGCATCATACGCGTGAACGATGCGAATGCCATGTTGCCGGATGTAGCGCCGCATGGTCGTCGCCAGACGCAGCGCGTCTACCGATAACAACGAGCGCAAAGGAAGGTCGAGAATCGGAATTCCGGCGGCACGCAATTCCTCGTAACGCAGGCCCTTCGCGTAAAAGGTGCCCACGTGCGGCTCGAAACGCGAGCGGTCGAGGTGCATCGCGATCTTGGTGACGTCGCGCTCGACCCCGCCCTGGTCCAACTCGCGCGCCGTGATCAGTACGGGGATGGGCGCGTGCTGCCGAGGCGCAGTCGTTGGTGGGCTGCTGGTTTGCACAGATGTTCCGGACATCTCCTCGTCCTCGCCTAGTTGGCCTGTCCTGCTGTGACCATTTGCTGGATGGGCCGCGCCGGATTACCGGCTACTACCGTGTGCGGCGCTACCGGACGCGTGACTACCGAGCCCGCACCCACGGTCGCGCCGTCGCCAAGTTCCGCCATGACCACCGCCGCGTCGCCGATCCAGCAATCTGCGCCAATCACGGTCTGTCCGGGAAGACAATCGCTCAAAGTGCCGTCGGCATTGCGCAAGTGTTGTCGTCGGCCACTGGGGACCAGCACATGCGAACCAATCTGTGACCTCGCACCGATAGATGCGCGACCTACCACGCAGTAGCTTCCGATAGAAACCAGCTCGCCCACCGAAGTACCCGGCTCTACAAAGTAAGTACCAAACCAGATCGTGATATCGATAGAACACTCTTTCAGGGTTAGTTTATAGAAGGCGGCGCGTAGATAGCTTCCCGGCAAGCCGGGACTCATAGCGAAGGCCTGGGCGAAGAAAGAGTAGGCAGCGCGAAATCGTCCGAATAAACTAAGTGCAGCCGCCGGCAGAGCTAGAATCAGTGCGACTCCTTGAACTGTTCTCTTGATGCTATGACGCAGCAGGTGCACCGATGGCCTCCTCGAAGATCTCCATTACCTTTCGGAAGTAGGTCTGCGGATCGTGCTGGGTCAATAGCTCGCGGCCATTCTCGGCGAGTCGCCGGCGAAGGACGCCATCGTCGAGCAATCGCGCGAGTGCGTCCGCGAGCTGCGCGATGTCCTGCTTCGGAACAAGCAGGGCGTTGACTTCGTGCGTCAGGATCTCGGGAAGACCGCCGACTGCTGTTGCCACAATTGGCAAGCCCGCCGCCACTGCCTCCAACAAAACGTTGGGCGACCCTTCGCTATGCGACGGCAGAACAAATATGTCTGCTATCGCATAGTAGGCACGCACCTCAGCTTGATAGCCAGTGAATGTAACACAGTCTTCCAGCTTTAGTGTGAAGCATAGGGTTTGTAGGTTGCGACCTTCAGGGCCGTCTCCGACAATAACGAGATGCGGTCTACCCTTTGTGTCTTTGGTTGCACGTAGCCGCTGCATGGCGCGCAGAAGATCGGCGTGGCCCTTCTCCTGCGATAGTCTTCCAATACTTAGCAGAACAGTAACGTCGTTCAGTCCAAGTTCGGTACGAAGACGGGCGCTTTCTGCTTCCAGAAGCGGAGGCGAGAGGCGAATGGGATTCCGGAGTACTCGTATACGATCAGCCGAGACTCCCTTTCGCCGTAATTGTTTAGCAAAATCGTTGCAGACCGTGACTACACGCTGAGCGCGAGGTAGAGACCAGCGGTCAAGTTCGTTATAGAGTCTCGTCCGCCATGCTTCTTTGGTGTAACCGTGGTGAAATGCAACCCATTCGGCATCTCTATGAAAGCCGCCCAGAGACACCAGGAAGTGCGATTTAGTATTATTGGTCCAAATTATGTCCGGCTTAACTCTAGCTACCAAACTACGAAGCTGAGGAAATACTCCTGTGTCGAACGCGTGCCGCTCGGCGATGACTTCAAGGGGAATACCCTGCCGACGGATAAAAGCCGTCAGATTGTTTTCTCGCCCCGCTCGCGCAAACAAGACGAGCGTCAAATTGACGGTTCGCCCGCTCTGGCTTGCAGCGGCTTCCTGCGCGAACTCCAAGACAGGCTTGACCGCGCCGGCTACAGTACTGGCTTCAAGAAATATCAGGAGCCTGAGGGCATTTTCCCCAGCCATGCCGCCGATACTGTTCTGCGGCCCTCCGACTTGAAGCGAGGTATGGATATCAGCTCCCAGGTTTCCGGAACGCCAAATCTAAACTTGGCTGGAGAAAGGCCGGGTGCAAGCCGGGTGCGGCACTCGACAAAAGCTTGCGATACCGGCCTCCTGACGAGAGCGGCGCTAGCAGGCTATGCCATTTCGTTTCGTGGAACTCGGCGAGATATCCCGCCACCGATAGTTTCTCGGGAGGAATATTCCATGCGATAACGAAATCGTGATAGCTTACGCCGCGTCCTAGTCTGGCCAGTTGTAGTTTGGCTTCTTCGGCAGGCTCGGCGAATAAGTGGCGCGATGGTCCACCGATATAGCGAGTGTAGGCAATGGCAGTCTCATCGGGAAGCCAGTTGTAGAAAGGCTCGTTGGTAGTATGGATGTCTACATACCAAAGCCGATTGGGAGCTTCTATGACGGCGAGCATGCCGTTCGCAGGCAACAGGTCCCATGCTGCCTTGAGGCAGCGAATGCGTTCGTCCCAGGTGAGGTGTTCGACCACAGCAAAAAACAGAATGGCATCAAACTTCTGGCCGGCGAATTGCGACGCTATGGTGGTGGCATTGCTTTCGACAAAGTCGGCTTTCAATCCAAAAGCAGCGAAACGGTCGCGCGCCGCCGCAAGGGTAGCGCCGCTGACATCCAGTCCCACTACCTGGGCGCCCTGCTCAGCCAGGGCGACGGTGGAAGCCCCGGTTCCGCACCCGATCTCGAGGATCCTGGCGCCCTCGAGCTTGAGCAAAGAATCGAGCCAGGGGATGGGCCACAGGCGAAAGAGTTCGAGACGGCCGGCGACGTGGCTTTCAAGATCGGCCTGCCCTTCGGGTGTGGCAAGGTAGCTGTCGGAGACCGCGCCCTGCACGCTCTTATCGGCGAAGAAGCTGCCGCGCAACGACTGCTCAACCGCATGCCGGATTTCTGGCGTCAACGGGCGAAACCGGTCGCGGAGACGCTGCGGTACTCGCGGGCGCTGCGTCGCATTTCTCAGTAGCTGACGCATGCCGCCCTGGGCGGTGGATTTCGTCCCCGGCACGCTCAGCTCCTCTCCACTCGCGCGAAGCTGGTCTGGCAGTCTTCTTCCTCAGCGCGCGTGCAGATGACTACGAACGCTCGCGTGAACCTGTTGCCCATTGGCCGCCCTGAGATGTTTGGCATAGAACGCCGGATTGCGCTGCCGCTGCCGGCAGCGTTTCCACATTCTACAATGCACGTCCAGCCAGTTACGCGGGCCTCAAGGCCCGCACTACCGCGACGCCTGCCCGACCCGCCTAATGTAGTCCGGCAAGACTTTCGCGGAAGTAGTAATCGGACAGGTCCATTTCCAGCGAATGGCGCTTCAAGAGGTAAGGGTCGGTCGAGCGCGAATCGTAGCCGGAAAGCACGGTGGTCGCCGAGAGGAATCCGCACGCCTTGACGGCCGCAACGACATTGTCGTTGAAATCGCCATTGGGATAACAGAAGTGCGTCACGGGAGAGCGTAGCTCCTCTTCGATGCGGCGCCTCGATTCCCCCACTTCTTCAACTACCGATTTCTGGTTCTCCAGCGAGGTGAGGATGGGATGCGTGTGGGTGTGCGCGCCGAACTCTACGCCCTCGGCCTGAAGCTTGCGAACCTCGTCCCACGTCATTGCCGCACATTCTTCAGGGGGCGCGGCAGGAATATCGACCGCGAGCATCTCCGGCAGCCGGCGCATGAAGGCCAGGCGATCGCGATTGGGCAGCTTCACCAGTAGGGCAATCACTTGCGAGCAGGCGGCTTGACGTTCGGCGTCACTGCCCAAAGGCAGCCGTGTCGGGAGCTCGTTCGAAGGCATCTCGTCTTCGAGAAAAGGCTTGTTTGAATGTTGCAGCGCCCACGTCAGCCGGTCCCACCACGGCCATAGCTGCCCATCGATGAAGCCCGAAATCAGGTACACGGTCAGAGGAAGTTCATAGATGCGAAAGATGGGGAAGGCCACCGAGAAGAAGTCACGATAACCGTCGTCCACCGTAATGGCCAGCGCATTCGGCGGAAGCGGGCCGCCGTGGTGCAGGGCATGCTCGACCTGCGACATCGAGACGGGATTGAAGCGCTCGCGTATGAACTCGCACTGCCGGGTGAGAACTTCGGTCGGGTCAACGGTGGGAACATCCGTAAAGCGGTGATACGTGAGAATCTGAAACGAGCTTCGACGATACCACAAGAACGCCTGTATCATGCCGAGGCGATGCATCCCGAAGCGGGCAAGCGCCTTGACAGCGCTGCGGGGTGTCGTCATAAGGCACCGGATATGCAGACCATTTGCGATACAGTTTATAACGATCAGGGAAGATGAGCGGCAGCGGACCGGCAATGGAAACGGCATTCAAAGAGGTCTTCGACGGGTGCGTTGATCACTACGCCACCGAGCGTGAGCGACTGCCGTACTTTCGCGCGCAGATCAAGATCATGCAATCGATGTTGTCCGGGGAATCTGCGGGCACGGTGCTGGACATCGGTTGCGCTGCCGGCTCGGAGGTGCCCGCACTGCGCGCCATGGGGCACAAGGTGATCGCTGCCGATTTTTCCGAACGGATGGTTCAGGTCTGCAAGCGGCGCTTCGCCGAGGATGCCGCGGTGCAGGTGCTGTGCGCGCCCGCCGACCGTCTCCCGCTCTCCGACGGCTCGGTCGACCATGTCGTCTGCCTCGGCGTCTTTGAATATCTGCCCGACTACTCGCCCGCGCTGTCGGAGATCGCCCGCGTGCTTCGGCCCAATGGGCTGCTAGTGTTGGCGGTGCCTACCGCGATCAGTGCATTCAACGTTGGAGAGCTCATCGGGGATGTGGCGTTGCGACCACTCTGGCGGATGGCCATGCGTGCAGTCGGCCGCAAGCCGAAATCGTCGGGCGCTGAGCCGAGAACAAATCTCTGCCTCCCCTGGCGCTTACGGAAGCAGCTGCGAGCGCACGGGCTCGACACCGAGCACGACGCTTATACCAATTTCTTCCTCTACCCCTTGGACCGTTTTCCCTCCATCGACGTGAAGGTAGCGGCGCTCCTGGAGCCACTGGCTTCCGTTCCTTTCGTGAAACTGGGCGCATCGGTTTACCTGGTTTCGGGCCGCCGACGTTAGGAATTTGGTCGAGACCGTCTACGTCCTTCGTAATACTTTCGATACGTCGTTAGTAACCCATTGCCGATTACTTACGTGCTGGAAACGGAGGTTGGGGAGGCCACGTACGTAACCGGAGCCTTGATACTGGTTGCAAAATCCCTCAGTCAGGCGAGTTGGCGGCCACCAGGCTCCAA